>OCAM01000491.1_pt1 | contig 36333 bp, 26 predicted proteins | sample 1538281 | NCBI WGS metagenome assembly OCAM01 (sample SAMEA2580273, study PRJEB22360) | human gut metagenome | biome: human gut; feature: human-associated habitat; material: faeces | place: Denmark | collected 2008/2010 | reverse complement strand
AAAATTCAAAAATCCGTCCAATACTCACTGTAGACGGCAATATGGATATGGCTACACTTCAAATTCACAAACTCGGATTTAATATTCCAAAACCGCTTCCAAGTGAATTTTTAAATGTTCTAATCGGCCAAAAAGTCTTTAAAAGAGGCACAATAGCCGGAAACATGTATTATCTTTCCAACGGAAAAATCCCAAAACTCAAAGGGCAGTTGGAAATGCACAAGGTTGCAATTCCTTCTCAACGCATGTTTATAAAAGAAGGTATTTTTAATACAGATAAGGATTTGCTTCATATAACTTCCGAGGGTAAGTTTAAACGATCTGATTACAAATTCAACGGAAATATCGTAAACGAGCTCATCTTCCCTGTTATTATCAAAGATATTAACCTGACTGTTGATAACATTGATATCGACAGAATGCTTATGTCTATGAACAAGCAAAACACACAGGAAGTTGCTGCTTCTAACTCACAAGAACCTGTAACGGCACAAACTCTTGTCAGTGCAAGCAATGATAATGAAAATGATTATGATTCTTATACATTTGACACAGGCCTTTTGATAGTGGAAAGATGCGTGCTGCATGTTGTCAAAGGTTTTTACAAAGATATAAATTTTGGCAACCTGTATGCAAACCTTACACTTGATAAAAACGGGCTGCTGAAAATACAATCCAACAAATTTGACTTTGCAGAAGGCATCTCCACACTCAAAGTGATGTGTGACCTCAAAAAACATGACTACAGCATCAGGCTTGGTGTAAAGGATATTAATTCTGACCTTATTGCAGGTACTTTGCTCGGCTTGAAAAAAGAAATCTCCGGCAAGGCAATGGGGCTCATTGAGCTTAATACCGATGATTCTTTAAAACTCAACGGTAGAATCCGCTTTGATATACAAAACGGTACAATCCAAAAAGTAGGGCTTGTGCAATACGCGCTTAATTTTGCCGCACTTTTTAGAAATCCTATAACAATGATAAGCCCCTCCACAATTGTAGACCTTGTTAACATACCGGAAGGCACATTCAAAAAAATTAACGGTGACCTTGTTATGAAAGACAATGTTGTGGAAAAAATTATGATAAAATCTTCTGCTGCACAGCTCAGCTCATTTATTATCGGCAGATACGAAATTGAAACTGGCGATGCAAGCTTAAGAATTTATACAAAGTTCAGCAGTAAAAACAAAGGCTTTGCAGGATTTTTGAGAAACTTGTCACTTAACAGTCTTGCAAACAAAGTGTCTGTAACAAACAGAAATGATTCAAACTACTATGCTGCAGAGCTCAAAATGATACCGGAGCTTGAAATAGGTGAAGAAGAAAGTCAGGTATTTTTGACCAAAGTTGACGGTGATGTCATCAATTTCAACTTCCTGTCTTCTTTGAAAAAAATTAAATAATATGACCCCGAAGGGCTATAAACTTATCCTTAAAAATACCGAATAAATAAATGTCCGAACAAAATAGACTTTGTGGGGACGGTGTTATGTAGTGTCTAAACAAAGGAGAAAATTATGAGTTTTTCAGTCAATTCAGTGTCATCACACAGCGTATCCCGTTACGAAATGAAATCACAATACCGTAATGCTGGTATACCTGATGATGTTATTTCACAAGGAGAAACAGCTATACAAAACTATGCGTTTGAAAACGGCATTACCCTGCCTGATTTTACTTCTCAAGATGAAGAACCGCTTTTTGAAATGAATTCAAATGCCCAGGATACAGGAGTGCAAGCACAGAGTGCACAATCAAACCAATCTGATGGCAGTACTAAAAGATTGAAATACAACGCTTAATGCTTGTTGAATAAAAAAAACAAAAAGGCTATCCTCAGGGCAGAATAGCCTTTTCTAATGGAAATACTTTCTGGATGATAAATATTTCCTCACAGTTTAAGCAATAACTATATTATAAACTTTTCGGTTGATGAATCTATGACTCACAAGAGTCAATTTGCCTTTAAAATGGCGTTAAACAAGGTTTTCTTTTATTGCAAGAATGGCTGCCTGGGTTCTGTCTTCAACACACAGTTTTTGCAATATATTTTTCAAATGGTTTTTCACAGTATGTATGGACAGCACAAGTTCATCTGCAATATCTTTGTTTGATTTACCCCTGGCTACAAGTTTTAGTATTTCGGTTTCTCTGGCTGTCAAATCAAAACCCGCATTAATATTGTCTTTTGGCTCAGAAGACTCCTCAACCCTGCTGCTGTTTAAAACTTCCAGAATATACTGTGCTATGGATGGGTCAATCCATATTGCACCGTGCAGTACAGAGCTTATTACGCTGACAAGTTCATCTATTTTGATGTTTTTCATACAGTATGCGTTTGCACCTGCATTAAACGCTGAAAGCACCAGTTTTTTGTCACTAAACGAGGTCAGCATTATAATTTTTACATCCGGGAGAATTTCTTTTATTGCTTTGGCTGCGTCAATACCGTTCATAACCGGCATTGATATGTCCATGAGCACGATATCGGCTTTGTTGCCTGCTTTAATATAATTTAGTGCAGCAAGACCGTTATCTGATTCTGCCAGCTCAATTTCTCCCAGGCGGGTTCTCAATCCGTATGCAATAGTTTTTCTGGTATGTTGGTAGTCTTCTACAAGCAATATGTTCATGGTTGCTCCTTAGTACCCTTACCGGGATGTTGCGACAACGGAAGTGTGATTATGAATTTTGTGTATTTGTTGATTTCACTTTCGACTGTGATTTGGCCGTTGTGCATATCAATCAGTTTTTGGCATACACTGAGACCAAAACCCGAACCCAGTTTTCGCTCAAGGCTTTTGCCGGAATAATATCTGTCAAAGATAAATTTCAGGTCTTCTTTTGCAATGCCGTTTCCGTTGTCTTCTATTGTGATTAAAACTTCCTCATCCTCAAATCTGGCAGCGGCTTTTATATATTTGTTCTCACCCGAGGTGTTGTCAATTGCGTTGGACAAAAGGTTTATAAACACGCGTTTTATCTGAAACAGGTCAGCTTCTATAAGTGTTCCGCCTTTATATATGTTGTTTACAAACTCAATATTTTTTTCGGCAAGAAGTGGTTTGAGCTGTTCTTTGCAATCTTCTATGATTTCATAAAGGTCTGCTTTTTCTATTGATAATTTTAGTTTTTCAGGGTCAAAACTGTATGAGTCCAGAATAAGGTTTACCATTTTTAAAAGGTGTTCGTTGTTTTTTGCCAGGCTTTCAGCAAGCTCATATTCATTTGTCAGTCCTATTTCTTTGAATTTTTGAGATATAAACTCAAGTGACTGCGATTGAGAAACCAAAGGTGTTCTCAAATCATGGGTTAAGTTGGAGATAAAACTTTCTCTCAATTTTTCTTTTGTTTGCAGATTCAAAATCATGTCATTAAAGTTTTCATACAAATTTTTAATGATTTCTATTTTTGATGATGCATCCAGTTTAAAATTAAGATTGCCTTTTTTAACCTGGTCAGCTGCTTTAGACAATGCCATAACCGGTGTTACAAAAACCCTTTTGATAATTAAACCAATGACAAAGCTGGATAATATTCCGACAAGAAGAATAATCAAACTTGTAAAGATGCTGTCAATCATCCCTCTAAAAGGGCCAAATGCCAGCTCAATTGTGAGATAAGCTGCGTTGGAGTTGTCTTCACCTTTCAGTGCAATTTCGCGTCTGGAGTTTTCCTTGTAGTGTGGTTTTGCTACACGGGAAAGAAGCAGAAAAATTTTTTTGGGCGGTCCAAATGCCATGGGGTCAAAGGCAACATTCTTAAACTCATAGGCAGCGTCGTCTTTATTGAATCTAAGCTCTATTGTATACGGGCCTGTGGGTCTTAAAAGGTCAAGACTTACGGGTTTTGATATTTTCAATCCCTTTGTTGAGTTGTCAAACGGCACAAGAGTTACGCAATACAGGTCAAAGTTTTTTCTTTCGTAGAAAGATACAGGTGTTTTAATTGGTTTTTGAATTACTTCTGTATTGTAATCGTTCAATATATTTTTTATGTGTGAAAGGTTTTTGTCGTTGGGCAGGATATAATACAGTTTTCGGAGTATATCGCCTTCTTGCACTTTGAGATTCGTTTTAACAGAATATTCCAACCTCATAAGCCCGGTGCTCATGGCACTTTTTGCCATAGCATTGTGGAATTTTTCCATCTGGCTGTTGTTCCAGGCAAACATCAAAACCAGAGGCAAAATAGCCGTGATTAAAAACACTATAAAAAAATATTTGGCAAACTTTAACATACTTCTGAAAATTTGTTTTACTTTAATATCTTAACCTATTTTGATGATAACATCCCATGGCACTGATAAAATAACCCCGAAGAGCTATATGAAGTTTTGTTAAGTTATTGTAATATTTTAATGAGAGAAGTATTGAGTTTAACATACTACTTGGCCCTGTATCCCCTACTCGTTATACAGGGCTTCTTTCGTTTTATAGTTCTTTGTTAGGATAGATTGTCAGTTTGTTTATCTTAAAACCGTATATGCTCATTCTTCTTGCAGTGTTTATGTCTTTTAACGGCTCCTGCTCATCAGGGTTTAGAATGTACAAAAGGTCTTCGGGGTCTGCTGTTCCTGTTTGTTTTACTTCTTCATTTACCCATTGCACTATTTCTGATAGGTATTCGTTATAGAGTTTGCTTAAACTTCTCAAATCAGGTTTTTTTACTGCTTTAAATGTCATTGTATGGTTTGTTTGAGATGTAATGGTTCTTTCTTGTGAAGGAAATTTTTTAACTAGGCTGAACACTTCAAGATTGTCATACAGCTCTTCAAACTGGAGCGCATATACCTCTGCGTTTCCTGTGGCATCATACAACACGTCGGCTAGTGCCTGTTCCATTGCCAGAGATTTCAGTTTGTTTTCTGTTGTCATTTGTGATTTTGCGATTATGGCTATTTTGCTGCCTGATGCAGCGTCTTTGCGTTTTGTACAGCATAATGCTTCAAAATCTTTTAAATCTGATATTGATGCTTGATTGCGGAAATTGTGCGCCATTTCTTTTAGATAAGCATTCCTGTATGCAGCAGGGATAAAATCAATTTTCTTTTCAAAACGGTATAATGCAGGTTTTATTATTGCTTCTTTTTCAAATGCATTGCGTTGGTCATAGTCGCAAATTACGTTGTTTTTTAGGATTTCAGGCATGTTTTGTTTGAATTTTTTATAAAATGCTTCTTTTACCTCTGCGGGGTATGCACTTTTGTTGGAAAAAATTATCAATGCTGATTTGCCGTATGTATTGATGTATTTTTCGAGCTCATCTTTTTGCTCTGTTTCGTTAAAGTATAGCTCTGCAATCTCGTGTATTTCATCATTGGAGAGGTCTTGTTTGTATGTTTCATAAAGATTGTTGATTCTTTGAGCATCTACTTTTTTGTCTTTTTTTACAATATTGAGAGTAAATGTTTTTCCTGTTTTATGGGATTGCATTATGATAGGTTCTTCGCCTCTTTCAAGGTGGTACATTGCTGTTTTAACATCAGAGTTAGACATCTCATATACGGACGGGTCTTTTGTAAATTCATACAACGTGTCAGCCATTGCAGCTTCCAGAGCCCTGTTGTATCTTGCAGTTTCCGGCAGTTCCTCTGTAACAAATTTTCTTACTACTGCTGTTTCTTCCGCAGAAAGCGACTGCCCGTTTAGGTTTTTTGTCCAGGCTCTTATTGCACTTTCAGGGAGCTTTTCTAAAGCGGTATCATACATGTCATTGTAGAAGTTTTTGGGTATTGCTTTTACTTTGCCGTAGATATGAGAATTGTACGCTGCTTTAAAATCTTTTTTGTATTGCGGTTCATCAACAACCGGTGCTGATGGGGCAAGTGTAGTTTTGAATTTTTCGATTTCTTTTACGCGCTGGTTTTTGTCTCTCATAATCTGTTTTTTGAGCTCTTCAAATGTTCCGCGCGAAATTGCCATCTGGATTTTTTCCTGCGATTTTATGATGTTTTCGCCCAGCTGTTTTGCATAATCTGGGTGTGTTTGCCAGAATTCTGTCATTACTTCTGACTGGAATCTGCTGAATTCCTGGGTTGAGTATAAAAGATCAGCCGGTTTGTATATCTGATTTGACCTGAGATGCTGGCTGAGGTCTTTTATCAGGTCACTGCTGTGGTTCCAGGCATCTATCATTGTGTAGCGAAGCGGCTCTGAGCCTGCTTTCATCCGTGAAATATAGTCTGTTCTTTCAGCTTGGGACATATTTGCCCAGCGAAAAGCGAGCCTTTGCATGCTTTTAACATGCAAAGTATCTCTGTCAGCCTCTGACAGGTTTTCTTGGAATATTTTCAAGTTGTTCGCTGCCCATTTTAAAAACAATTCATCCTGGCTCAATTTGTTAGAACCGACTTTTGAGTGTTTTCTCGGTTCTGTTGGGGCATCCTGTGGTTCTTGCTTTGCGGGATTGAGCTTTTGCTGTGCGCGTTGTTCTTTTTTAAACATTTTGAGCATATCAAGCTCTGTGAGCTGGTCTGCTATCATGTCTAATTTCTGGTTTCTGGTAAGGGAATTCCACCAGTTTTCCATTTTTTCTACAGATTTTTTTGCGCGTTCTGTTCTTTCTCTGTCATCGAGCGAATCCCAGAAGGCTCTTTGTCCCTGTGAAATTTTGTCACCCACAATGTCTGCATAGCCTTCGCGTGTATATCTTAAAGACTGCTGGTATTCAAATTCCGGCATTTGTATGCCCAGTGCTTTTAGTGTGGAGCCGTATACATAAGGCGAGTTTGGATTTTTAAATTTGAAATCCGCTTTAAAATCAGGGTCAAGGTCATTTTCAAGGTCTTTGTTTATCTCGTCGATGGTCTTTGCCTCAAGAAAAACTTTTTTTACAAGATAAACAGTCAGGTTTTCGTTGTTTTTTAAAGCGCCCTGTCCGGACAGCTCAAGCAGCTCTTTATTTTCTTTGTAAGAAGCCAGCATACCGCGTGTTGCACGGGATTGTTCAGGTTCGATAAGGTTTTCAAAAAGTTTTTCTCCATCAAATGCTTTTTGGATATCCTGTACATTTTTTACATTTTCCAGTTTTGAAAAAGCCCTTCTTTGCGCTTCCAACGGGGTAAGGCGGGTTTTGTCATCGAGGTTTTCAATGTATCGTCTGACAGGATGGGGCATTCTGTCTTTATTTGTCAGGTAGAATCTGTCGAGCCCTTTGTCCACGCGTGCACCGAAAGAAATTAGATGGTCATTAAACTGTGATCTTAATTCAAAATTGCTGTCAGGGCTTTGTGTTTCGGGTGATGTGTTTTGTTGTTTGTTTTGCTTTTTAGGGGTATCTGTTATTTTGTAAAAACCGTTTGTGTTGTGAATTTTCATCATTTTGTAATTTCCTGCCTTACTGCCAGTAGTAAGGTGCAAAATAGATGAAAGTTGCGACATTAGAGAGCATTCTTTACAAATTGCAACAAAGTATAAAGTTAGGCGAACCAAACATTGATTAAAAAATCTTAAGTACTATAATAACGCTATGAACAATATAAAAAACGAAACTACTCTTGATAAACTACAAATAGGCAAAGACGCGCATATTGTGTCAATAGACTGTGAGGATAAAGCATTAAGACAGCATATTCTTGATATGGGGCTTACGCCTGGAGTTGAGGTTACGCTTGTAAAAACAGCTCCGATGGGAAATCCTCTTGAGCTAAGGGTTAGAGGTTATGCACTGACTTTGAGAAAAGAAGATGCGGCAAAAATTACAATCAACAATATACACGATGCTCACGATTGCACGCGCAAAAAGGAAGAGTTTGAGGACATAGAACATTCCAAAATAGGCGAAATAACTCCATATAAAACAAGAAAAGATTTAAAAACGCCTTTAAAGAAAAATATAAATTTTGCACTGGCAGGCAACCAAAACAGCGGAAAGACCACTCTTTTTAACCAGCTCACAGGCTCAAACCAGCATGTGGGCAACTTCCCCGGGGTGACAGTCGACAGGACAGATGGGGTAATCAAAAACCATCCCGATGTTACTATTACTGATTTACCGGGTATTTATTCCCTTTCTCCTTACAGCAGTGAGGAGATTGTGACAAGAAACTTTATTCTGAATGAAAAGCCAGACGGCATTATCAACATCGTAGATGCAACAAACATTGAGCGGAATCTTTACCTTACAATGCAGCTTATTGAGCTGGATGTACCTATGGTTATTGCGCTCAATATGATGGATGAAGTAATTGGAAGCGGCGGCTCTGTTGATGTAAATGCAATGGAGGCGGCACTAGGAGTGCCTGTTATTCCAATTTCGGCGTCAAAAAATGAAGGTATCGAAGAGCTGACCGAGCACGCAATAAACGTTGCCCGTTACAAAGAACACCCCGGCAGGCTGGATTTTTGCAGTCCTGATGATGCCAATGAGGGTGCTGTGCACAGGTGTATTCATTCAATAATACATCTTATTGAAGACCATGCAAAAAACGCGGGGATTCCTGTCAGGTTTGCTGCAACAAAACTGACTGAAGGCGACAACCTGATAAAAGAGGCTCTAAATCTTGATGAAAAAGAAACGGAAATTTGCTCTCGAATAATTGCAGAGATGGAAGAGTCCCGCGCTCTGGATAAAGAAGCTGCACTTGCGGATATGAGATTTTCTTTTATTGAAAAGCTCTGTGCAAAGTGCGTGCACAGGCCCTCGGAAACAATCGGGCACAAAATTACCGTTGCTGCGGATAAGATTTTAACAGGCAAATACAGTGCAATGTTCGCATTTTTTGCAATTATGGCCGTTATATTTTATCTTACATTCGGGCCTTTGGGGACGTTTTTGTCAGACATTATGGATGTAGGAATAGACTTTTTTACAACTCTTACAGACAGTGCACTTACTGCCTACGGGCTCAATCCTGTTGTGCATTCATTGATTATTGACGGTGTGTTTGCGGGAGTGGGCAGTGTTTTAAGCTTTTTACCCGTCATTGTGGTTTTGTTTTTCTTTCTTTCAATACTTGAAGACAGCGGATACATGGCACGTGTGGCTTTTATTATGGACAAATTGCTGCGTAAAATAGGACTTTCCGGAAGGAGCTTTGTGCCTATGCTTATCGGGTTCGGGTGTTCGGTGCCGGCAATCATGGCAACAAGAACTCTGCCTTCGGAACGCGATAGAAAAATGACCATACTGTTGACTCCGTTTATGAGTTGTTCTGCAAAGCTGCCTATATATGCTCTTTTTACAGCTGCATTTTTTAAAGAAAATCAGGTGATTGTGATATTGAGCCTTTACCTTATTGGCATAATTGTGGGCATAATATTTGCATATTTTATGAAATTTTTTGTTTTTAAAGGACAGCCGATACCGTTTGTTATGGAGCTGCCTAATTACAGGATGCCCAGCTTCAAAAATGTTTACAGGCTGATTTATATGAAAGCAAAAGACTTTGTAACAAGGGCTTTTACAATAATTTTTGCTGCAACAATTATTATATGGTTTTTGCAGTCCTTTGACTCAAGGCTGAATCTGGTTGCAGATTCTTCCGACAGTCTGCTGGCTATGCTGGGTAACCTTCTTGTGCCTGTGTTTAAGCCTCTTGGAATTAACGATTGGCGTGTGTCTACGGCGTTTATTACCGGTTTTATGGCAAAAGAGAGTGTTGTGAGCACGCTTACTGTTTTGCTTGGCGGGGATGTTAACAAGCTTCCTGTGTTGTTTACAAAGCTTAGTGCGTTTGTATTTCTTGTGTTTTCACTATTGTATACACCATGTGTGGCTGCAATTGCGACTGTGCAGCGCGAACTCGGCAGAGCGTATGCGTTTTTTGTGGTGCTTTTGCAGTGCTCTATTGCCTGGGTTGTTGCATTCATTGTTTATATGGCAGGCAGCTTGTTGTAATAAAAATCAACATGGAGGTTGCAAAAAACAAATCTTTTTGCTAACTTTATAACAAAAGGAAAATCATATGTCATTTACAACAATAAAAACTCAACATCATCATATCCATATAGTCCCGACAAGGCTGATGGATTAGTTGTGTATTTATTGTAATAACGATTCTAAAATAAAACAGCCTTTCGGGATAAAGCCTCGAGGGGCTGTTTTTTTATACAGAATCGGAATTGGAGAAAAAAATGACATTAACAGGTATTATATCGGCCATAGGAAACAATAACAGTGTTTATCCTCTCATAGTAAGAGATTGCGGGATTGAGGTCCCTTCAAAGATAGCGCTTACTTACAACCAGAACAAAAAAGAATCTAAAGAAATAGCAAAACTTGCTGCCAGAGAAAGATTTCTTGACGAATACGCAGTTTCTGCCGTGTGGCTCGGCGGGATTCCGCTTGTGGGTAGAGTTGCGGATTATTTTATCAAAAAACAGGGCTACAACCCTGATGTGAATCTTAAGCTGTTTAACAAAAACAGTGTGCAAAATATTGATGATAACATCAAAAATTTCAGCACCAAGGTGTCTAAAGAAATTATTGATGAGCTAAAAGCTGTAAAAAATAACAAGCCTGCTTATGAAAAGCTGCTTGCCGCAAAATTTGCAGCGTCCACGACTATACCAATCCTTTTTATGGGGGTAATTCTGCCAAAGCTCATTTTTGCTTCTTCTGCAAGAAAGATAGAACAACAAAGACAAAAGGAAGCTCAAAAAAACAGGGACAGTTTTAAATCGTCTAATGTCAATTTTCAAAAATCTATTGATTTTATGAACAGAAAAAACACTTCGTTTAAGGGCAGCTGGGTCTCTGCTGCAGCTAATTTTTCTACCGTGGACAAAATGGCGGTGACTGACGGTGGGTATGCTCTCGGCCGTGTTGGCACTGCAAGAAACAAAAATGAGGCAATTGATGTTGGTTTTAAAATGGCAGGCATGATGTTTTTAAACTTTGTTGCGCCAAAGTATATTGAAAAATATCTTGATAAATTTATAGCTAAAACCTCCGGTCTTGAAGTTGCGCTTGACCCTTTAATGCTTAATGACGAAGAATTTATAGAAAGCATTAAAAACAAAACGCTCAAGCTGCCTAAAAATTTAAACGAAAAAGAAATTCTTGAATTTATAGATAAAAATCCCGACAGTATTTTTGTTAAATACGCAAGAAAGTTTGGTAAAGTAAAATTTTTAGAAAACAATATTCGCGACCCGCGTGCGTTTGTTGATATCAAAGATATAGTGAAGTTTAAAGAAAACATTGAAAGCTTTATGAATAAAGCTGCTGTCTCAAAAAGCATTGAAAAATATGCTAAAAAAGCAAAAGCCGTAAAAAGTGTAAATATCCTGACAAATATAGGCTTGAGCAGCTTTTTGCTTGCTTATGCACTGCCAAAGGCTCAGTTTGCGTTCCGTAAACTGGTTACCGGCTCTGACCTGGAGCCGGGCCTGGCCCCTGCGAAAAAGACAATTGCTGGATAAAGTTTATAAAAATCAAAATTTTTCAAGAGGTTCTTCTGTACGCATTAAAAAGTCCACCTCAACAATCAGGGTGGACTTAAAATCGGATACCAAAGATCTGACAGCTAAAGTCTCTAAAATCAATTCGCTGTTTTTCCGGATTTCTCAGGGAATTTTTATAAAATAGCAGTGAATTTTATGTTTTTATATCCGACAGAAACTTATGACACAAGCCTTTTAATTAAAATCCCTGTTTTTAAAAACAGGGATTTTGCAGGGAAATAATTAATTTTAATTTTTTTGTAAACATTTAAAAACAATTTCGTTTCTTTTATTTATAAAATAATGTATATAATTACCTTTTTCGTCCAATTTTGAGACTTCCGCCAATCCTTCTGAAAAATTATAAGCAAGTTCATATTGAGGGGGAATTATTACTTTCCCATCAACAGACATATAGCCTGCTTTATGATTATTTCCATAAAAAGCAAAAACACCATCAGAAACAATAGGTTCAATCTCCAATACAGGTTTTATAACTTCTTTGCCTTTTTCATCAATTAGTCCCCATTTTTCACCGAGCTTTACTGCTCCATACCCCTCTTGAAAATGTCGTATATCATCATATTGTCTGGTTTTTAAAATTTTGCCTTGTTTAGTAATATAAGCAGGTTTTCCGTTTAATGAAACCATTGATATTTTTGCATGCCCAAAGCCCAGCGCAGGATATTGAGGTTTGATTATATATTCACCCTTATAATTAATAAGCCCGGTTTTTCCATTAATCTCAACAGGTATAACATCGTCAGAAATCCAATCCACATAATCAAATTGAGGTTTTATTACAAATTCACCTTTTTGGTTAATAATACCCCATTTATCTCCAATTCTTGCAGCTGCAAGACCATTATTAAACCAGTAAGCTCTGTCAAAAATAGGTTTTATAACATATTTACCATTTTTGTCGATAAAACCATATTTTTTATGTTTTTGAACAGCAGCCAACCCGTCATGAAAAGGTTCTGCAAATTTAAATTGTGGTTTTATTATAATATTGTCATTTTTGTCTATAAATCCCCATTTATTATTAAGTGTTTCTATTCTTATTAAATTTGCATCATCATAAGACATATGACGATATTTAGGTTGAATAACAACTTTCCCGGTTCTGTCCACCAATCCATACAACGCATCAAGTTGAAAAAGAGCATAACCATCTTTGAATGGTTGATAAATTATTGATTCGGATTCTTGAATACGTTGCTCTAAAGGCTTGTTAATATCACGGAAATCTTCTGTTAATGCATCTATGTATATTGCCCCGATAAAAAGGACAATAAGTGAAAATATTCCAATGCACAATACAATTGTAGATATAAATATGAACTTACAAAGTTTTTTCAAACAACCTGGTAACATATAAAAATATTTCATTCTTTAGTAATACGGATTTCTTCCGCAAGGACAGCAGGATTTTCCGTTTTTCTTGTCTTCACGCATTTGCTGAAGTTTGGCTTTTTGCTCATCAGTTAGATAAGATTCAAAAATTTCGTTATGTTTTGCTTTGATGTCTAACTTTTTTTGCTTCAAATCAGCGATTTTTTTCATATTTTTTTCTGATTGCTTTTTACTTTTCAACTTTTTAATTTTTTTATTAACAGCTTTTATTTCTTTTTTCTCATCGGCTCTGTTTTTATCAGCAAGTTTAATTTGTTCCGGTGTTAAGCCAAGCGTTTTTTCAAAAATTTTCTTACAAGGGCAGCGTTTTACTTTTTGTTTTTCAGCCGCTGTTTTGTTTTGTACAGCATTTTCTGTTGAGTTAGATTCTGCGGCAAATGTTGCGTTTACGCCCAAAAACATAAGGCAAAGAATTAGTGTTAAAATCTTTTTCATATAAATACTCCTTTGATAACAGATTTATCATAGCATTATGTATTACATTTGTGTAATGCTATTTATAACTTTTTAACCAGGTAAAGACAAAATTTTTATAAGCATACGCATTAAAAAGTCCACCTCAACAATCAGGGTGGACTTAAAATCGGAGAAGGAGGGATTCGAACCCTCGATGCAGGTTACCCCACATAACACCTTAGCAGGGTGCCGGTTTCAGCCACTCACCCACTTCTCCATTTGTTCAATTTTCAAGTAATGCTATATTATCAAAAAAAACAGATTTTTACAAATATTTTCTATTTTACCCCGGTTTCTCATTCTTGTGACTAATATGAATCCTCAAAACTTATTGTATGTTATATTTAGAAAAAACAGCATAAAAAACAGGAGATAATTATGAAAAACTGGATTATTGCACTTGCTATTTTAATCATCCCGATGGTGACATACTATGTTTTAGACAAAACTCACAGCGACAAGGCTGCTTTTGAGGCTAATGCTCAAAGCACATATTCAAAACCTGTTGTGATAAAGTTCGCTTCACCTATGTGTTTGGACTGTAAAAAACTTGAAGGCGTGATGAATGAGGTAATGCCAGCATATGCGGATAAAGTTACATACCAAAAAATCAATGCCCAATCCAATGATGAAAACACACAGGCTCTGATTAAAAAATACACAGTGACCCTTGTTCCTACAATGGTATTTTTGAAAAAAGACGGCGCTTTGTATAAAAGAACAGAAGGCTACATGCCAAAAAGCGAACTAGAAAAAATTCTTAAAGGATTAATCAATGGATAATTTGATACAGTTTTTTCAAACTAACGTTAAAGGCGAATTTTCTTTACTGATTCTTGCTTTATGTTTCTTAGGGGGGGTAGTGTCATCACTGTCTCCCTGCGGAATAGGCATGCTGCCTGTAGTTGTAAGCTACATTGGCGCTTCGCCCGAGCAAAAGGTATCAAAGTCTGCAATGCAGATTATCTCGTTTATTTTTGGTCTTGCTGTGAGTCTTACAGCCATAGGCGTTGTTGCAGCTATCACAGGTCAGGTTTTTGGTGCGGGTAACAGAGCCTATTTTATACTTCTGTTATCAGCGTTGATTATGATATTCGGGCTGAACCTTATTGGCGTAATTGAAATTAATTTTCCTGTTCTTGTAAAAAAATTTCCGCAAAGCAACAAAGCCAATGCCTTTTTCTACCCCATGCTGCTTGGTATGGTGTTTGCTTTTGCAACAACTCCGTGTTCAACTCCTATCCTTGCGGGTATCATGGCAGCTGCTTCTTTGAGCTCAAACATTGCTTATGCAGCATTAATGCTCTTTTTGTTCTCCATTGGACAGGGCATGATTATACTTGTTGCAGGGTTATTTACATCAGCTTTAAAGAACATTTCTTCGTTTGCGAGATATTCTGAAATTCTCACCAAGATAAGCGGCGTTATTCTTGTATTGTTCTCCTTATTCCTTTATTACAAGGTGTTTAGCGAGTTTATTGTATAAGCAAAAAAAAGCTATGAATCTTTTTGGTTCATAGCTATTAGATTAGGGATATGCGTATCGTCGTCTTTTATTTAAGGAGTATAGTGTTATTCTACACATACTTTTGTTGTATAAAATCATACATTGTTATGAATAATTTTTAAGTTGTTCATACATTTAAGCGATTAGCTCATGACTTCTTTAAAAAAATCATTATGCATGAATAGTGAAAGGAAAATCAGGGTTGTCAGGCATGTTGCTAATTTAGGCCAAATGTATGATTTCTGTATAAAAAACTGTACTAAAACCCTTTTGTTCCGATAACGATAGTAGGGCAAATTTATCAAATCAAGGGTGTTAAAATTTGTATAACAGTATTTATCCGGTACAAATAAAACCATATGTTCCGCCACAGAACAAAAAGGTTGGAAATAAAGAAGAGGAGCAAGAATCCTCTCAGTCGTCCGACCTTAATAAAGGCAGAAGAGCCTCCGGCTCAGAGTCTGCCGGTTCTTACGGTGCAACAGACCCTAACGGTAAAAGCAAATTTGAACGTCAGGAGTTTCCAAACGGTCAAAAAACCACAATCGATTATTCAAAGTCTAAAGTAAACATTGCCCAGATTTTAACGGATTTTAAAAATACAGCCATTGCCATAGGCTCTCCGCCAAATATTATCCAGGAGGTGGAAAGCTATCTTAATATTGCGGAATCGGAATCTTTAAAAAATGAGCCCAATAAAAAAAGAATACAGTCTAATTTAAAAAATGCCTCAAATATCCTTGATGAATTTATTTCAAAAACCCTTAATAAAAACTCAAAGGTTGTTGAAAACTGGATAGATGCCCTGTTTTTGCAGCAGGTAAACTACAAATCAGACCCCACAACAGTCAATGAGGATTTTCTTGTCAAACTGCCTGACAAAGAAACAGGTGATATGAAGCCTATTTCAAAAAACCTGTCACAGCAGGCACAAAAGACAGAAGAACCACCCGCACAACCTGAGCCTGTCCAACAGCAGCCTCAACTTCAACAGGCTGAGCCGGCTGCACCCTCAAATCCGAATGTTTATATTCCACAGGATAGCGAAGTAAAAAAAGCGTTTATTCAGGGTAAAAAATACTCTGCCATAAATCAAACGGATAAAGCACTTGCGGCTTTTCAATCTGCTCTTGAGCGCTCACAAGTGCTGGGCGATACAAATGCGCAGGGCATGATTTGTTTTGAAATGGGGCAGATTTATGATAAAAATGACAACCTTGAACAGGCCCTTAATTTCTATAATCAGGCTCACCAATCCACAACAGACAACAATCTTAAGGCAAGAGCATATTACTCCATGGCACAGATTTATGACGACGTTGTATATTTTGAACCTGCGATGAATCATTACTTCGCCGCAATTTCTTTTGCGGGCGAAGCCGACAACCTCAATGCCCAGACCCGTGCTCTTTCTGATATAGGGGATATGTACGCGGAAAGATACGATATTCAAAACACATACACCTACTATGGCGCTGCCAAAAATATTGCCCTTGAAACCAATAATACTAAGACCATGGGCGCCACATGGTCACGCTCGGGAGATGCTTTGACCATGGTTAACGAAAACGTTAACGCTCTGCAGGATTACAAAGCTTCGGCCAAATTCTATGAACAGTCAGAATCTCCCGTAAAAACAGCAAGAAACTATGAGAAAGCTTCTGTTGTCATGCTGAAACTCGGTAACAGAACAAAAGCAAAATCACTCCTTGAAAAAGCTCAAAAGATTGCCCTTAGTGCTTCTGATAATGATTATGCCCAAAAAATCCAAAAACAGTTGAATGTTATTTAACACATTGCGATAAGGCCTGAATTAACTTATAATTGCCTTATAATTGCTTTGTAATTGAATTATCAGAGAATTGAAAGCCGCAAATAAATGAATAAATTTAGATTTTTAACCTCGGGCGAATCCCACGGAATATGCCTGAACGCAATAATAGAAGGCATGCCTTCAAATATAACAATAGACAAAGACTTTATCGATGAACAGCTTGCCCGCCGTCAGCAGGGATACGGCAGAGGCGGCCGCATGCAGATAGAAACTGACAGGGTAAAAATTTTATCCGGAGTGCGTTTTGGCAAAACAACAGGCGCACCTGTCTGTCTAGAAATCCAAAATAAAGACTGGCAAAACTGGACAGTGCCGATGTCTGTGGAGTCTGTTAATATGTCTGACCCCGATACAGCAGAAGCTGTTGAGGCTAAAAAAATTACACGTGTCCGTCCGGGCCACGCAGACCTTGCGGGTGCAATAAAATATAATCAGGACGATGTGAGAAATATCCTTGAGCGCTCAAGCGCAAGAGAAACAGCCTCTCGTGTGGCAGTGGGTGCTGTTGCAAAATGTCTTTTAAAAGAGTTTGGAATCACAGGATCTTCAAAAGTGCTGCAAATAGGCAATGCCTTTGAAGAAGAATCAATGAAAAAAGAAATTGACAATGCAAAAGAAAAAGGCGACACACTTGGCGGCAGCTTTGAGGTCAGGTTTACAAACCTGCCTGTGGGATTAGGGTCTTTTGTAAACTGGGATAGACGCCTTGAAGGAAGATTGGCACAGGCTTTGATGAGTATTCCTGCAGTAAAAGCCGTTGAAGTCGGAGCGGGTGTAAAAGCTGCGTCTTTAAGCGGTTCGAATATGCATGACGAGATTTTTTACAACCCTGAAACAGGCTGCTATTACAGAGAAACCAACAACGCAGGCGGTATTGAAGGCGGGATGACAAACGGGGAAGATGTGGTTTTGAAAGTAACAATGAAAGCAATCCCCACAATGAAACAACCGCTGCAATCAGTTGATATAAAAACAAAAGAGCCTTATACCGCTCATTTTGAACGCTCTGATACCTGTGCTGTGGAAGCGTGCGCAGTAGTCGGCGAGGCCATGGCTGCAATAGTGCTTGCAGACGCATTTTTAGAAAAATTCGGCGGCGACAGCCTTGAAGAAATAAAGAGAAATTTTAACCGTGGATAACAAAAAAAATATAGTATTAATAGGCATGATGGGTGCGGGAAAAAGCACGATAGGGCATCTTTTGGATGAAAAACTGCATGATTTTTTGTATCTTGATATCGATAAAGAGATAGAAAAACTTGCGCAAAAGCACATCCCCGAAATCTTTGCACGTTATGGCGAATCACATTTCAGACAGCTTGAGCATGACATGATTGAAAAATACTCAAACTACCACAATCAGGTGATCTCAACCGGCGGCGGTGTTGTGGAGAATCCTGATAATATCAAGCTGTTAAAGAAAAACGGGGTTGTTTTCTACTTAAAAGCCTCTGCTGATGAGCTGTATTCAAGGGTGAGCAAAGCTCATCAAGGCAGCCGCCCGATGCTGAACCACCCAAACCCTAAACAAAGACTAAAAGAGCTGATAGAAAGACGAGAGCCCTTTTATAAATTAGCAGATTTTGAAATAAATACCGAAAACAAAGACCTTTTACAAATTACAGATGAGATTTTAAAAAACTATGACTCAATTGATTAATCTAAAAGTTGATATACCGGAAAAAAATGCATACAGCTACGATATCCTGATAGGCGAAAACCTTCTTGCGCAGGCTGATAAACTTGTTAAAAAATATTCAAAAGCAAATAAGTTTTTGATTGTAACAAACGAAACCGTGGCCGGACTTTACAGGGATTCTTTAAAAATAGATAATGCTTTCTGGCTTGTTTTAAAAGATGGGGAAGAATACAAAAATTTTGATAATCTCAAACTTATTCTCGATGCAGCCGTAGAGCACAGACTTGAGAGAAAAGACTGTATAATTGCCTTTGGCGGTGGTGTAATAGGTGATATGGCGGGGTTTGCTGCTGCGAGTTATATGAGAGGCTGCGATTTTATCCAGATACCCACAACTCTTCTTGCGCAGGTGGACTCTTCTGTCGGCGGAAAGGTTGCGATTAACCATGAACACGGAAAAAATCTTATCGGTGCTTTTTATCAGCCAAAGCTTGTGCTGGCCGATATTTCAACTCTGAAAACGCTTGATTTAAGACAGCTTAAAACAGGGCTTGCGGAAGTTTTAAAGTATGCTTTTATTGAAAAATCGTGCGGTACCTCTTCAAGTTCTAATGACAGGCTTTTTGATTTTTTACAGCAGTATAAAAAAGATATATTTGCACTCAAGAGTGATACTATGTCGCGGCTTGTTGAAATCTGCTGCACGCTGAAAGCCTGTGTTGTTAATCAGGATGAAACTGAAAAGGGGCTTCGTGCAATTTTAAACTTTGGTCATACTTATGCTCATGCTATTGAAAATCTGACTAACTACACTGTTTACACGCATGGCGAGGCTGTTGCCATGGGGATGAAAATGGCGTTTAATCTATCTTTAAAACGCGGATTTGTCGACAATAACTATTACAATCAAGCGATTGAATTAATTGAACACTATGATATTGCGCCAAAAGGTGCGGCTTTTGACAAAGAAAAATTTTATGACGAGATGTTTTTGGACAAAAAAGCACAAGATGGCAAAGTCCGTTTTGTCTTGCCAAACGGTCATTACAGCGTGGTAATTGTCTCGGATTCGTCTAAAGAACAGGTGCTTGACAGTCTTGGATTGTAACAGAGTTGTAATAAACTAACAAAATTTTTTATATTGGCTACTTAAACCTTTTGTTAAGAAAGGATATTGTATTAATGATAAATAACATGCGTCCAATTTCATTTGGTACAAAATTTGGAAATGACGTTAAAGAAAAATTGCTGCTGGCACAATCAAATGGTTTATTAAAAGAAGAACATCTAACAGTGTTGGAAGACTTGAGTAATGACGGTTCAGATTCGTTTTTGAAACTGAAAGAGGATAATTGGTGTGTAAGCCATCTTTATGTTGATAGTCCGGTTATTATAAAAGCAAAAGATATTGTTGAAACAGCAGCTAATAACACTCCAGTTGATGACAAACATTACAGAAAAACGCTCAAGTCATTGAAAAACGAACTTGAAAACGACAAGAAAAACATGGCATTGTTTGATCAAGGTATTGTCGTAGATGAAATTACCGGCACAAATTGGATGCGCAGATATCATTCTACAAAGTTTGATATGGCAGCATTTTTGAAATGTTTTACAAAAAAAACAAATCTTTCAAAATTAATAACTAAAAAAGAAAATGCTGTTAATAAAAAAATGACAGAGCATATATCCGATATAGCAAGGCTAAATGCCGAATATTACAAAAATAAAAGCAGTTTTGAAGAAAGACTGCATAAATTGTTTGATTAGTATTATTTAGTCATGAAAATTTAATAAATTTTCTATGTCAGTCTCTAAAAACTGTGATAATTCAAGGATTTTGACAAGTGACATATTTGCTTTTCCGCCTTCAATTATCGAAATATATTTTTGAGAAACATTCATTTTTTCAGCAAGATGCTCTTGTGTTAAATCTTTTCGAATTCTTTCAATTTTAACATTTTTGCCGAATTTTTTAAGTAAACTTTCTCTATTCATAACTTATAAGTATATAAATATTGACTTATAAATAGAATTGATGCATAAGGTATAAAATACTATTTATAAATAGTAGGAATAGTGGATATGAAAAAGTTAAATATTTTAAGCCATGGTATAAAAAAGTAGAAATTTAAAAAAAGGAGCGATTATCGCTCCTTTTTATGTTAAACAAGATTTTCTATTGCTGCTTTGACGCCGGAGCCTAATTCAAACTTGTAACCGAGTTTGTAAAGGCTTGCCTCAAGCGAGCTTACAGCTGCGAGTACATCTCTGTCGCAAACAAAGCCGAGAGTCCCCATTCTAAAAATTTTGTCTTTCAAATCATTCTGACCGTTTGCAACCACAATGTCAAAATCTTTTTTCAAAGTGCTTCTTATATCGGGCACGCTGATTCCTTGAGGCGGATAGATGGAAGTGATTGCGTTTGAAGCAATCGCGTCGTCTTCTACCATTGGTTTTAGACCTATAGCTTTAATTGCCGCACGCAGTGCTTTTGCGTGTTTTGCGTGGCGGTTGAGTATATTTTCCAGTCCGTCTTTTTTCATCATTTTTAATGCTTCATTCAAAGCCACAATGAGATTAACCGCAGGTGTGTAAGGTGTGGAATTTGCCCTTACGGATTTTCTGTATGCGCTCCAGTCAAAGTAGAATGACGGGTGTTTGCACTGTTCGTGCATTTTGAATGCCTTTTCGCTTGCTGCTAAGAAAGCCAGCCCCGGTGGAATCATAAAGCCTTTTTGAGAACCGGAAATCAGTACATCAATTCCCCATTCATCCATTTTGCACTCGATTGCGCCGACAGAGGTTACGCCGTCAACAACTGAAACAGCGCCGTGTTCTTTTATCAATGCAACAAGTTCTTTTAAGGGATTTGTTACGCCTGTTGCGGTTTCGTTATGTGTTAGAGTAACGATTTTTATTTCTTTGTTAACGTCGGCATCAAGTCTTTCTTTCAAAACTTTCGGGTCTATTGCTTTGCCGGCTTCTACCTCAATTTTTTCAACATCAGCCCCGAGTTTTGCTGCTATTTTGGCCCACCTTGCGCCAAAGTTTCCTATCACAAGCGAAAGAACTTTATCACCCTCGTTTACAAGGTTAGACAAAGCGCCTTCCATAGCGCCGGTGCCGCTTGAAGTATAAATAAACACGTCGTTTTGTGTTTGAAAAAGCCATTTTAAATCCGCATAAGTTTCTTCCAGAATTGCGGAAAATTCCGTGCTTCTGTGCCCAATAGGGTGTTTTGCCATAGCAAGCAGTATGCTTTCGGGAACGGGTGTAGGGCCGGGAATCATCAAAAATGTTTTATCTCTCATTATATAAACTCCTCAAATCTTATAAGACAAAATTATTGTCTCATATTTTTTGGAATTTATAAAGAAAAATTATTTATTCACCAAAGTAAATTATCGGTAAATTATTGTCTTGAGCGTATTTTCTTAAGAATTCGGGAATATCTTCCACCTTATATTCGTTTCCGTCCTTGTCTTTGCCTACAAAGAATATTGCAGAAGGTTTGCACTTGCTTACAAGGATTTCATTGTAATCTCTCTGGTATTTGCGTTTATGAATCTCCATTTGATCAAAAATCTTTTTGATTGCATTGGCAGCTTTTGGATTTTCTCTTTCAAGAACATTGAGCGGTTTTCCTTTGATTTCTTTGTATAAAGCTATGTACTGGTCATCAGAGAGATTAAGCTCTTTTTTCATAAGATTTGGTATATAGTTTCTATAATTTATGTTCGACCCGTTGATATAGTCTTTTATAAGGCTTTCAGTTGTTTTTTTGCAGCCCGAGCCAAAGTCCCTGTAATATGCAGCACCGATATTATCATCGGGAACTTGCATTACAAAGCCTTGAGGGCGGAAAGTATGATAATTTCCTTTGGAATAAACTACATAAGATGCACTTAAAAGAGCTTCCTGCTGCGCAAACTCCAGAGCCTCGAGTGTTGACTGTTGGGTTTTGGTATCAAAGCCGTGAACAATAACGTTGAAGTTGTCGGTTGTTACCCCTTTGTCAAAGCCGTATTTTTCAAGGTTAAGACCTGCGGACAGGTAAATGACTTTATTTTTGATGTCGTTATTATCTTTATCTTTTGTTATTGTTTCTTTAACAACATCGCCGTCAGCTTTAAGGCTGCTTGCTTTAGGTATTTTTGTCTGAGGCAGGGCGATTGAAGTTTTTTGAATATTTTTGATGTCTTTTTCGAGTTTTTTGCTTATTTTTTCAAGTGCAGCTCCATATTTTTCATAAAACTCTCCGTTACGTTTTACGCCCAGAAGGTCAGCTTTTGTTAACATGATTTCGAGTTTGGCAAGATTATCCGAACGTAATTCATAGGCATATTGTTTAACAAGGTTATTTTGCTTATCTTCGCTAATCGGTCTTTTTTCTCCGGTTTCGGGATCAATAATCTGTTTGTTGCACTGTTCAAGCAGGTCATGATTTTTTATCAGCTGATAGATATTGAGTTTTTCGTTTTGGGGCAGACCGAATTTTTCGAGAATAAAATATGCATCATAAGCGGAATTTTTTGGATGAGATTTATCTATGCTGTATTCTTCTTTTGTTATGTCATGAAGAAGTGAAGCAAGTATGAGTGCTTGTTTTTCATTTTTTGAAAGTGAGGTAAATTCGGGATTCTTTATACATTCCTGTAAAACAGCCAGAGTATGAACATCTACGGTATAAGAATGGGTTTTGTGCTGTTGTTTTCCGATAATTGAATACAGCTCGGGTAAACCTTTCATAAGGTCATTCAAAACTTCGGCCATTTGCGCTGAAACAAACCTGTTGTCAGCAAGAATCGCATTTTCTGTTGTGAATTTTTTTATAAAAGGTTTGCTTTTTTCAATCGTTGCTTTAGTGTCAGGGTTTTGTATCTCTTTAAGCTTTTCACCGTTGTTTATTGATGACGGATAGCCTAGCATTACAGTCTGATTGTTATTATTTTTCTGCAACTCAAAACCAAAGTAATCCCAGACTTTCATTTTTTCGGTTTCATCGAGATTTTCCGTAAGCTTTTCAATGTCATCCATAAAGTCTTTGCGGTCGTATTTGACATTGAGTTTAAAATCAGGGTGTTTTAAATTGAGGTTTTTAAATTCCGAATCCGATGCGGAAATTTTATCCATTGCATTGAAAAATGCTGCCTTGTCTGTTTCGTCAAGCGGTCTTATGTCAATACCCGCTGATTTTACCAGTTTGTTAAGGATTTGAGCATATTCTTCGTCGTTTTTAGGTATTATTTCCGTACAGTTGTAATTGTTTTGAAAATTCTTTGAATAGAAAACATATTGCTTTTCAAGCAAAAGCTGTAAATACTGGCGTTTTTCTTTAAAGCTCAATTCGTTTATTGCATGTTTTTTATCCAAGCCGAGTTTGTCGGCTTTTATGATAAGAGTTTTTGCAGCAATGGTTTTGCAGTCATTTTTTTGTGCCAGAAATGCGGCATATTCTTCGTCATCCAGAGCCGCCAGTGCTTTCATAACAGGTGCATCTTCAGTGTAATTATCCCACGCTTCGTAAGAGTTTACATATTGGAACAAGTTACGTTTCATCAATCTGTTATATTGTTCATCACCTAGTGTCAGGAGTTCTTGAATAGTGGAAGGATAAAGAGTGTAGTGTTCTTGAGAAATTTTTGTGAATTTTTCAAAATCTTCATCAGTCATTTTTGCAAGACTTGCTGCCAAAAGACCATCCGGGAAGCTGTGATTCCAACTGTTGAAAGTGTAATAATTGTTGTAAAGTCCTCTTTTTTCAAAGTTTTCCCAGTCTTTTTCATCAAGGGTTGTAACAAGATGAGCAATTTCTTGTCCGTTATAAAAGTTCGTATTATTCTCTTTTTTAGAGCGGTTTTCAAGCAGTTTTTTATCAAGTGCAGTCTGCCACTGTTCATCACTCAGGGCTGCAAGATATGCCCAATCTTTATATTGATCGGGTTTGATTTCATCAAGTCTGCGTTTTTTTACATTTTGCCAATCTTCGTCAGACAAAAGAGAAATTTCGTCTAAGCCGATTACATTGTTTGTTGTTGTGAGTAAATCTCTTTCTTTTAATGTTTGATAGGCTTTATCTTCAAAATTGACGAGAGATAAAAGATGCTGGGGATGCATTTTTACATCAGTCAGGTTGTTTGTAATTTCCATCAACCTGTCCCATTTTGTGTTGTCAATCGAAGCAAGAGACAGAACATAATCTGCTTTAAAGTTTTTATCTGTGATATATTTTTTGTCTTTTTCAATATCTGATAATACACTAACTCTTTTTAAAAAGGACGGTGCAAGATTTTTTGTCTGATTATTGTTATTCAGTTCAACAAATTGTTTAATATTTCCGATTTTGCAGCCTGTATCAAGAAGATGCGAATACAAAAGGTCATTATAGTCATAATCGTCTATATTAACCGTTGCATTAACAATTTCATGAACCTGACCATACATACAGTGATCCAGCGGTAATTCTGTTAAGTTTCGTTTTTTGACAACTTCCCATTGTTTGTCTGTCAGTTTACACAATTCCGAAATTTCCCAGCCTCCGATATCATCGCTGTATGACTCATCATTTCTGCAAGGTGCGTAAAGATTACGCTCAAGTGCTTTTTGGTGTTCTTCGTCAGTCATTTTAGCGAGATAGCTGTAATCAAGCATGCCGAATTTCTTAAGCCCGTAATGAGCTCTGAATAAATCTCTGTCGTGAAGTTTTTGCCACTGTTCATCCGTGATTTTAAGTGCGGATTCTTTATCAATACTAAAAGACAAATCGAAGTTTTTCAGGTTGGTAAGAGAAGGCGTACCTTCTTCAAGAAGCCCTCTTTTTTTCAGTACTTTATTGTCTTTGTCATTTTTTATGAAATATGTCAAGTTGTAATATCTATTGTTTATTACGTTGTGCAAGTCGTGTGCACAAGTTTCATTATGACGATATTCTCCAGTAATAGAGCTTTCTGTTTCGTAATTATATTTTGCGGTAAATGAATTGATAGCCTCATAAAGCTCTTCATCTGTCATTTGAGAAAGTTCTTTTGCCGCATCGGGGTTGATAGACTGGTCTCGCATTGTATTGATTTCATCAATAGGATAATCAAATTTTTTGTCTTTTGGTTTTCCGCTTGCACGATACCCCAGAGAACCTGAAACAGACATTTTTACGGGATTTCCGTCTTTATCAATTTTGGTGTTGTCTTTAGACAGGCCGTTTCTGTTTCCGAGCCAGACATCGGCAACAAAAGATTCATACAGAGCTTTTTTGTTTGTTTTTGCGGATTCTAGTTTTTCTTCAAAAACTTCTACAAGGTAGCCTGTTTTGCCGTTCTTTTCAAAGGCAATATATTCGGGTGTTCTTACCCCGACACTCTGATAAAGTTTTGAAGCCATAATCTGTTGTGTAATTCTGTCTTTGTCTTCAACATAGCGGATTTTATAGATTTTGGCTCCGTCAGGCGACATTACGTATTCGCTGTGTTTTGTTTTATAAAGTTTCAGCTCTTTATCTTCTCCTGTTTTCTCCCATTCCCATTTATAATCTTTATTTCTAACCTTTTTTAATTCAGGATAAATTTTCAGTGTTGTTGAAGAAGTTTCCGCACGTTTTTCTAGCTCTGAACGAAAATTTGTGCCGTCATAAGGTTTGCCTTTAAAGCTGACTTTGTTATATGCCGCATAAAAATCAGGTGATACAGGGGAAGCTGTCTGATTTATCTGTATAGGATTGGTCGCTGACTTTTTGTCTTCTTTTTTTATCTGCCTGTTAAAATTTAGCGGGGTTTCGGCTGAAAACTTATTTATGCGCATAAAAAGACCTTTATATTTCACACTGAATTTATGAAAACAAAAGGTCTTTTATTATTTACAAAAAATTTGTTTTTATAAAGATTTGTTAATGGCAGCTATGTCCGCAGGAATGCCCTTCTCCATGGTGGTGCTGGTGTCCTTCGCCGTGGTGGCTGCAATTTGGAGAAGTTGTCTGTTCCAATGTGCCGTTTAGCAAAGCATTCACAGCTTCGTCAGCGCTGCCTGAAATGCCAGCAAAAATCTCAATGCCGGCTTCCCCAAGAGCATTAACAGCACATCCGCCGATTCCTCCGCAGATGAGTTTGTCAATATTTTCATTTTCCAAAAGCTGGGCAAGCGCGCTGTGGCCTTCTCCGTCAGAAGAAAGAACACGCGATGATACCACGCTGTTATTTTCTATTTCATAAATTTTGAACTGTTCTGTATGGCCGAAATGCTGAAAAACGTTTTGATTTTCATCATAAGTAACTGCAATTTTCATAACTGTTTAAACTCCTGTTTTGCTGCTTAAATCAATATTATTATATAGCAAAATCAAAATTTATAACCAGTCCTGATGAACACTCACGGAATGGTTTTAAAGAACTGAGCATACATTGAGCTTTAAAACCCGTGCAGTGGCAGGGGTAAAACGTTTCTAAATTCAGGCTTTCTAGGTAGTTAAACGTCAATTCCAGCTGTCTTTTAGGCGCATTTATCAAATGCAGGCCGCCTATTATTGAGTGGATTTTATGTGTTTGAAAAATTTCTTGAGCGTATTGGCAGATGTTTACTATGCCGGAATGTGAGCAGCCTGTTAAAATAACGATTCCTTTTTGCGTGTTGATTGCAAGTGCGCTGTCGTCAGGTACAAAATCGGGTTCTTTTGTTTCTTTATTAAAACCGACAGGTGATTGTGCTTCAAAATCGTTTTGTCTTTTGATTAGTCCTAAAAATGCAATATTGCTTGAGATAAAATACGATTCCTTTGTGTAGACGGGAGTGAAGTATTTTTCAATCTCCTGTTTGGACACGGGGCAGCCAAACTCTCCGTCGCAGTCGTAGCGCTGTTTAAACGCTTCTGGGCAGGCAACAAGAAACGGCTTTGATTCTTTTACAATTTCTTTAAAATACTTTAACCCCCCTGTATGGTCGTTATGTCCGTGAGACAGGACAACGTATCCGGCCTGACTAAGGTCAATTCCTGCTTTTTTTGCATTTTGTAAAAACACATCAGAATAACCCGTATCAAAAAGGATTTTTTGTCCGTATGCTTCGACATAAACACAAAACGCCGGCTCGCCAAGATAATATTTGTCGATACTCGTATTATTGTCCGCTAAAATTGTTAATTTCATGGCTGTATTATAAAATTTATGTTGATATTTTGCAATTAGACATAAAATGCTTTTTGATGTTGTCTAATATCTGTCTTAATTCTTGAGGGAAGCATTCTAAAGATATATTTTCAAGTTCTTTTTCATCATTAAATTGTGCTTTGTAATTATTACGAAGCTTTTTGAGTATTTCTTTACCGTTTAATAGATGAATTTTATCTTGACACATGATTTTTTCAGATTTACATATATTTTTTTCTATTTCAGAGGAATTATTATGTTTCTCTTTATATTGTTTGAGCAGTTTATCTCTTAATGTTATTCGAAACGCTGTCTGCAAATCTTCATCAACCTCGTACAGCCGGTTAATTTCTGTAATTTTGTCTTTAATAGAGGGAAATAATCTTTCAAAAATTCCATCAAAAAGAAGTATATTTTCAATTTCATAAAAAGGAAGACACTCAAGAGTAAAGTTGTAATTCTTATATTTGTCGTTGTAATTTTGTTTGAGACTTGTTATATCTTCTTGTTGTCTACCATCTCTGTCTATAAGACGATATATAGTAATTTTTTTTTGAGGCTCTATTTTTTGTGCATTTATGGCATATGTTTCCCATTGGTTATTGTCACAACCGTTACTGCTACATACTTTTATATCTGTTATTCCATATTTATTGAGAAAGTTTTCCCAAACGTTTATGCATTGTTCATCTTCAATAATTAATATTTTATTGAATTGTTCTTTTTCTATAGTTTTTTCGATCTTTTTATTAATTTCCTTTTCAAAAGTTTCTGTTTTTTCAAAATATTCAAAAGCATTTTTAAACTCGCTGAATCGTTCAGATGAAATAATTTGACCTTCTGGCAGTTCTCTTATTTCTATTCCGTCTTTACCGAAAATTTCTTCCATTCCAAGTAAAAATAAAGGTGAATGTGTGGTTATAATAAACTGAACTTTAGGAAAAAGCTTGATGAGTTTTGGCAGTATGTTTTTCTGTAATTCGGCATGTAAGTGCATTTCTATTTCGTCAATAACTACAATTCCTTTTATTTCAGAAAGCTTTATACTGTTTATAAGATTTGCTTTGTCTGCATAATGCATGATTGTTGTAAATAAGTTAAGAAGTACACTTTGGCCTGTAGAAAGATGCTCGAGGCTGGGGATTATAATTTCTCCTTTTTTGTTTTTTATTGATAATCTTGTGTACCCGCTGTTTCTATGATTTAAGGATAGTTGTACATCCGGTTTTTCAAGTATTTCTGAAAGGATTTTTTGTATGTTGTTCAAGGAAGTTTTAAATTCATAAATATATTCACGGGATACTTTGAAAGTAGTGTTGTTTTTTTCATCCTGATTTCGTTCTAGATCAGCGCGTGAATCAAGAAATACATCAAATATCCATTTTTTATTTTGTGGCATGGAATTTGCAATCATTATGTCTCTATTCAAATATCCTTTGTAATTTTTTTCATTAATATCTGAATTTTTAATATTTTCTGTTAACAACCAGTGTGGATTTTCAAAACGATTTGGCGGGAAATAACAAAAAATATTATTTAAAAATATTTCTTCCAATTCTTTTCTTTTATTAGATATTTGTTTGCAGTTATTGTCTTCCGAGAATCTTATATCCGGATGAAGAGCTACTCCTATTTCTCTTTCAATATCTTGTTTTGAAATCTTTCCTTCTTTTTCGAAATAATAAAAATTTTCGTCTTTATTGTTGATATCGAAAAAGTTAAGTATTTGATATCCATACTTACAATCATTTTTAAGATTAATATGCCCATTAATTTTAAAATAAGGGCTTTGTGATTCCGGTGTAATTTTTAAAACATCAGTAAAATTTAATTTTGCAAACTCATATAAAGCATCAACTATATGTGATATAAAAATACTTTTACCTGTACCATTTTTACCAACAAGTAGCAATGGTTTTGGCATGTCATTAGTATTAAATGGAAAATTTATTTCTAATTTTTCAATAGGTCCGGTATTCTTGATTATTGCATTTTTAAGGTACATAGCATACTCCAATTTATTATTGATTTATTATATATCAAAATGAAGTTTCTTGTATTACGATTTGCAAAGTTTTTATGCGAAAACGCAATAAAAAAGAGCCTTTCGGCTCTTTTAAAATGGTACTCCCAAGGGGATTTGAACCCCTGTCGCATCCGTGAAAGGGATGTGTCCTAGGCCTCTAGACGATGGGAGCCTATCGGTTTGTAAAAATAATATATCGAAGACATAATTTAATGTCAACAAATTGTTTACATTTTTGTTTACAGATTTGAAAAACACTGTTATTTATAGTAAATTTCTTGTATAAGCGAGGGGGCATAAATAGAATATGGCAAAATCGGAAATTAATTATATAAACAGCGTAGACGTTGATATTAATGACGCTTCACCTATGCTGAAACAGTTTTTGGAAATCAAAAAGAACAATCTTGATGTTCTTTTGCTTTATCGTATGGGTGATTTTTACGAAACTTTTTTTGAAGATGCACTGACTTTGTCAAAAGATTTGGAAATCACACTCACAAGCAGAGAAGGCGGCGCTCTGGGCCGTATTCCGATGGCCGGAATTCCTGCCAAAGCCGTGGATAACTATCTGCCAAAGCTTCTTGAAAAAGGTCATAAAATTTCTATCTGCGAGCAGTTGGAAGACCCCGCACAGGCAAAGGGGCTTGTTAAAAGAGATGTTATAAAAACTATCACAGCAGGTACTCTCACAGAGACAAACCTTTTAAAATCAAACATGAACAACTACCTCGCTGCAGTTTTCAAAGATAAAAAGTCAGGCATGTACGGGCTTGCTTATACGGATATTTCAACCGGTGAGTTTAAAGTTACGCAAACTGATTTTGAACAGCTTTTGAGTGAACTTTCAAGAATCAAGCCGTCGGAAGTTGTAGTGCCAAAGATTTCTCAAAAAGTACTGCCCTTTCAAATTGTAGGTGATGAAAAAATTGACCTGCCTGAAGAAATCACTGAAAACTATAACTGTTCAAAAATGAGCTACATGGCTTTTGATGAGGATAGGGCAGAAAAAAATATTAAAGAAATTTTTAAAGTAGAATCCACAGACGCGTTTGGCTTTTCGGAGTTTAAAGCAGGTTTTTGCGCTGCCGGCGCAATATTTGAGTACCTTTTTAGAACTCAAAAGGAAAATTTTCCCAAATTCGAAAGAATTGATACCTACAGCCTCACCCAGTATGTGTCGATTGACTCCAATACAAGACGCAATCTTGAGTTAACTGAAACTTCCCGTGATAAGGCAAAATACGGCAGTCTTTTGTGGGCAATTGATAAAACTGAAACAAACATGGGTGCAAGACAGCTGAAAAAATGGATTCACCAGCCTCTTAAAAATGTTTCCAAAATTGTGGAAAGGCAAGATGCTGTTGAGGAGCTGATTAAAAATACTTCCTCAAGAATCCAGTTGATAGGACTTTTGGAAAAAGTTTATGACATTCAGCGGCTTTCTACAAGAATAAGTAATAATACGGCAAATCCGCGTGATTTTTTGGCATTGAGAGACACTGTCAACCTATTGCCACAGTTTAGCGAGGTTCTGGCTAGCTTTAATTCAAAACTTTTGACAAAACTTGCAATGGAAAGAAACAGTCTGCTTGAATTTGCTAATGTAATAGACAGAACAATTTCCGATGAGGCGCCTATTGTTGTTAAAGACGGCAACGTTATCAAAGAGGGTGTTTCCGGTGATCTGGATTATTACAGAGAGCTTTTAACAGGCGGCAAAAAATGGCTTGTAGAATTTGAAGAGAAACAAAAAGAAGAAACAGGTATCAAGTTTTTAAAAGTTGGTTTTTCAAAAACATTCGGATATTTTATTGAAGTTTCAAACTCCAACCTGTCAATGGTGCCTGATCATTATATCAGACGCCAGACTCTTACTAACGGAGAAAGGTTTATAACAGAAGAGCTCAAAAACCATGAGTCGGATGTTTTGTCAGCTCAGACAAAATCTATTGAGCTTGAGACCAAAATTTTCTCTGACTTAAGAGAGTATTCAAAAGAGTTTGTTGACAGCGTAAGAGAAGTTGCAGAGGCTCTGGCTGATATTGATGTTTTGGTTTCGTTTGCGGTGTGCGCTATAGAAAACAAATATGTGCGTCCGCTTGTTACGGACTCAAACGAGCTTGATATAAAAGAGGGCAGACACCCCGTGCTGGAAAAAATCCTGCCTATGGGCAAGTATGTTTCCAATGATTTAAAGCTAATTGCAGACAACCACAGTGAAACAGATGCGCAGTTTATGGTGCTGACAGGACCAAACATGGCAGGTAAATCTACATATATGAGACAAAATGCTCTTATTGTAATTCTTGCGCAGATAGGAAGCTATGTCCCTGCTGATGCTGCAAAAATAGGTATAGTGGATAAAATCTTTACCCGTGTAGGGGCAGTGGATGATTTATCTTTGGGCCAGTCAACATTTATGGTTGAGATGAATGAGACTGCTTTTATCCTAAACTCTGCAACAGAAAAAAGCCTTATTTTGCTGGATGAAATAGGCAGAGGAACAAGCACCTATGACGGTGTAGCTATTGCGTGGAGCGTTGCGGAATATATAGCTACAAATATCAAGGCAAGAACCATTTTTGCTACTCACTATCACGAGCTTAATGTAATGAGTTCGCTTTTCCCGCAGATAAAAAATTACAGGGTCACAATCTCTGAAAATGACGGTGACATAATCTTTTTAAGAAAAGTAATAGAGGGTTCAGCCAGCAAGAGCTACGGCATACAGGTTGCAAAAATGGCCGGACTCCCGCGTGCTGTAATAAAAACAGCCGAAGATATGATGACCAAAATGCAGATTGATTATTCAAAAGACCTGTCAGCAAACAAGCGTAAGAGCAAAGTTCCTACGCCTGATGTGCCTCAATTATCTCTGGTTTTTGGGGATAAAGACTAAAATTAGTCTATACCGCGAGCCAGTTTCATACCTTCGACAAGATTGTCCAATTTCTTCAAAGCAGCGTCGTTGCCCAGTGATTCGAGCGCAAGTTTGATAAATTGTGTTGCTGCTTTGTCTTTAGAGATTTTCTTAAATTCTTTCATCATGTAGTTAAGGTTTTGCTTTGCCTCAACGTCAACAGAATTCATGATTACTTTTTCTTTTCCGTCAGGATAAAACACCACAATCTTGGAGGTCTTTTTATCTTCAAAATATTCTACAAACACGGGTCTGTTCAAAGCTTTTGCTGTGCTGGCCATTGTTTTGTCAGTACAGGTTTTGGGTTTTGAATCAGTGTCTGAACTTTTCGGGAACATTTCATAGACATTTTCTTTAGAGGATTTTGTTACCTGAAAAACAGCAGCATTGTCTGTGCCTGTCATTGCACCTTCGTTGCTGTCAACCAGAAAATCAAAGTCAAACAAAGTCTGAGGTTCAATATCCAGAGCAATGCAAGCTTTTTCAAGAGTTTTGCAAGAAGGAAAATGCTCACCTGTTTCTATTTTAGAAAGTTGTCTCGGGTGAATACCGATAATACTTGCAAGATCTTCTTGAGTAATGCCCTTTGCCTTTCTAATAAGTTTTAAGTTGTGGCCAACGCCGAGTTTGAAGTTTGTCATAAACACGTCCTTTCGTTTTAGTGTATAAGTATTTGAGGTGTAATAAAACGTTGTTTAACGGGAATAAATTTGTGAATTTTTTATTGACTTACGCGTTTTACGACATATCATGTAAAAATAGACGATGTTTAACATTGGATTTGTGTTTTCAAAATAGCGGCGATTCTTTTTAGGCGTACTTTTTGACAAGTTTGTGGAGAAATCGTATTCGGATCAAAAAATGCACTCTAAGACAAAAAAAATTTTTACTTTTCTTGAATTTGATGAAAACGTACAGATGCCTGCGTATATTTATCTCTGTTTAAAAACATGGCAGAAATATTTAAAAAATGATTACAAAATTGTAATTTTAAATAGCAAAAATATTGAAAAATTTATATCAAAGTCTTTATTACCCGATATCTCTAAACTTAAACAGAGATACCCTTTCCCCCGCTTTTGTGATTATATTGCAGCGCTTGTGCTGTACGAAAACGGGGGGATTTTTTTAGACGCAGACACAATCATTACCGAAAAGTTTAAAGACGAAGAGGTTTTGTATTCTCACTGCGATACGGTTTTGTATTCAAACTCTCTTTACAATGTGTCCCCAGGGTTTATGAAAGCAAATAAAGGCTCTTTGTTTATGGAAGAGCTTATCAGACGCTACAGGTTTGATACTCACCTGCCAATGGCTTTTGATCCGCATCGCAATTACATAATCAATGATGTCATCAAATATTTTGACAAAGAACACATTACACTGATAGATAGTGAAAAATCAGGTTATTGCATGGAAAAGGCAATGTATGGCGTCTGGGATGATTATTTATATCAAAACTATTATTTTTCTTCACTTGATTCGATAGAAGATTTTTTGAAAACTACAAGAGGTATTACCGCTCTTAGGAACTCGGTTACAAACAAAAGATATAAGGAAATGGATGTTGATGAGTTTTTAAGCATGAATTTTTTGCTGGCAAAAATTTTTAAGGTGATTTTGTAGCAAACTTTGCTAAATATTTTTAGCATTTTTGTAATTGCTCTTTTGATATAGCCTTTGAGCTCTGTAAAGAGTGATGCTGAAATTTTATACTCCTTTTTGTATGAATACACAAAAAGGATAATAATATGTTTAAATTGAGAGCGAGAGAAGAACGCGGAAAAACGCTCACAGACTGGCTGGATAGCTCACATTCTTTTTCTTTTGCACAGTATTTTGACCCGTTTAATATGGGTTTTAGCGACCTTAGGGTTATAAATGATGATATAGTTGCCCCTGACGGCGGTTTTAAGCTCCATCCCCATGCCAATATGGAGATAATAAGCATTATACTTTCAGGAGAACTGGAACATAAGGATTCTATGGGTGTGTCGCAAATCCTTCACCCGGGACATGTTCAGGTAATGAGTGCAGGTTCTGGCATCATGCACAGCGAGTTTAATCCGTCATCTGTCAATTTCTTACATTTTTTACAGATATGGATTTTACCGCACAAAAAGAATTTTGACCCTTCATATTCTTCAAAAGAATTTTCCAAAGACAAAATGCACAACAGACTCTGCCTGATTGTCTCCGGAAGCGGTGAAAGAGGCTCTTTAAAAATCCATCAGGATGCTGAAATTTATCAATGCATTATTGATGCGGATAAAACAGTTTTCTATGACCTGCCAGAAAACAGAAAACAATGGATACAGGTTGCAAAAGGCGCGATAGAAGTCAACTCTAATATTCTGGAAGCAGGAGACGGCATGTCTATTGTGAATGAACATGGCGAGCTTGAGATTACCGGCGTGGACGATGAGTCTAACTTTGTGCTGTTTAATTTAAGAAACCTTACGCTGTAAAAAAGATGACACAGGGGCACCGGATTAGAATATATACACCGCAATGACTGCAAATATAATAAGCGCTATGTTGTAATGTAAAAATGTAGGGATACAGGTGTCTGTGATATGGTTGTGCTGGCCGTCTGCGTTTAGTCCTGCTGTAGGACCAAGGGTTGTGTCAGACGCCGGCGAGCCTGCATCTCCAAGCGCTGCTGCTGCCGAGAGCAGTATCACTGTGGCCGGTATGCTCAGGCCTATTTTTGCGCAAACAGGCACAAACAATACAGCCAGAATCGGGATTGTGCCAAAAGATGTGCCGATTCCCATTGTGATAAAAAGGCCTATGGCAAGCATTATAGTTGCAGCCAGCAGTCTGCTTCCTCCCATAAATACGGATGCTGCCTGAACAAGTGATTCTATGCCGCCTGTTTGCTTCAGCACAAGTGCAAATCCTGCTGCAACAAGCATTACAAAAGCAACATAGCCCATGAGTCCTATGCCTTCATTCATCAGCTTGTCCATTTTTTTGTGGTCAATTGCTCCTGTACCAAAAATCACTGCCAGCCCGACAAGCGCCCCTAACGGAAGCGAGTTTGTCCACAGCTGCACGCCAAGGGTGGCAAATGCTGCAACGAGTGTCAGGTAGTGGTTTTTTGTGAATTTGAGCGGTTGCTCCTCATCCTGCATTGCAGTATCTTCGCTTATTTGTATGTCTTTATATTTACGCGGTTTTCTATAGGTAATAAATAGTGCAATCAAAAGCCCAGTGAGCATTGCAAGAGCAAGAAACCAGTTTGATTTCCAGATATCGCCTACAGCTATTTGCATTCCGTTTTGTGTGAGGTTGTCTGCAATCAATCCTTGAAAAATCAGCCCGAAACCTGCCGGTATTGCTATATACGGTGTCTTAAGCCCGAAAGCAAGAGCACATGCTATTGCGCGTCTATCGATTTGGAGTTTATTCATAAGGTGCAGCAAAGGAGGAATTAAGATGGGGATAAAAGCAATGTGCACGGGTATGAGGTTTTGCGACATCATTGCAATAATTGTAATTATCAAAATCAGCATAAAGGCTCTGCCTTTAATTATATTTGCAATCTTTTTTGCAAGAACTGGAGCCAGCCCCGTATGTGTCATGGCTGCTGCAAAAGCTCCGAGCAGGATATAACTCAGGGCTGTTTCCGAGTTTGCGCCCATCCCTGAGATAAATGTGCTCATTATGTCGCTTATTTTCATATGCGCGCACAGCCCTGCTGCAATTGATGAAAAGATTATTGCCAAAAGCACGTTTATCCTAAAAACACATAACGCACAAAGTACTACTACAGAAACTATTACGGGGTTAAATAATATATCCATGGTTCTCTCTTTTCCTTGCTCCAATCAGGATAACATGAATATTATGTTTATAATACTTTAAGATTCATTGACTTGGTAATATATAGATTTAATAATTAATTTAATAATTTACTTAATATTTAAAATGAAAGAATAATAAAAATGATAAAGCGTATTTTTTCCCTATTTTTACTGGCTGTTATCATAACCCTTCGTCTTT
>OCAM01000451.1_pt1 | contig 39053 bp, 53 predicted proteins | sample 1538281 | NCBI WGS metagenome assembly OCAM01 (sample SAMEA2580273, study PRJEB22360) | human gut metagenome | biome: human gut; feature: human-associated habitat; material: faeces | place: Denmark | collected 2008/2010 | reverse complement strand
TTCAGGCAAAAGTAAATTCTCAGGAAGGAAATACCCTGCCGGTATCTGCATTTAATGATTATGTAGACGGTTCTACACCATCTGGTACATCTGCATATGAGAAGCGTGGTATCGCAGTTGATATCCCTGTATGGGATCCGAGCAAATGTATTCAGTGTAACCGCTGTGCATATGTCTGCCCTCATGCAGTGATCCGTCCGGTAGCACTGACAGAGGAAGAAGCAGCTCAGGCACCAGAAGGAATCAAGACACTTGGTATGATCGGAATGCCGGATATGAAGTTTACAATGACAGTATCCGCTTATGACTGTACAGGATGCGGATCCTGTGTAAATGTCTGCCCGGGCAAGAAGAATAAAGAGACCGGAGAAGTTGAGAAAGCTCTGACAATGGCAAGCATGGAAGAAAATGCAGGCGAGCAGAAGTACTTTGATTTCGGTACAGAGATTCCTGTAAAACCGGAAGTTGTTGCCAAGTTTAAAGAGACGACAGTGAAAGGAAGCCAGTTCAAGCAGCCACTCCTTGAGTTCTCAGGAGCATGTGCAGGATGTGGAGAGACTCCATATGCGAAGCTGGTAACGCAGTTGTTCGGAGACAGAATGTACATTGCAAATGCAACAGGATGTTCTTCTATCTGGGGTAACTCCTCACCGTCCACACCATATACGGTAACACCGGAAGGAAAGGGACCTGCATGGAGTAACTCTCTGTTCGAGGACAATGCTGAGTTTGGATACGGTATGTTACTTGCCCAGAATACAATCAGAGACAGACTGAAAGCAAAGGTTGAGAAGATCGCAGAGAAGACAGAGGATGAGGCAGTGAAGGCTGCAGCAGATGAATATCTTGAGACATATACAGTAGGAGCTACAAACGGAACAGCTACAGACAAGCTGGTTGCTGCTCTGGAAGCATGTGACTGTGACTGCGAGGATAAGGCAGATGTTCTGAAGAACAAAGATTTCCTGGCTAAGAAGTCCCAGTGGATCTTCGGAGGAGACGGATGGGCTTACGATATCGGATACGGCGGTGTTGACCATGTGCTTGCAAGCAAGAAGGATATCAATATCATGGTATTTGATACAGAGGTTTATTCTAATACAGGTGGACAGTCCTCCAAGGCTACAAAGACCGGTGCTACAGCACAGTTCGCAGCAGGTGGAAAAGAGACAAAGAAGAAAGACCTTGCAGGAATGGCTATGACATATGGATATGTCTATGTAGCTCAGATCGCAATGGGTGCTGACTTCAACCAGACCGTTAAAGCAATCGCTGAGGCTGAGGCTTATCCGGGACCATCCCTGATCATTGCTTATGCACCATGTATCAACCATGGTATCAAGAAAGGTATGAGCAAGGCTCAGACAGAGGAGCAGCTTGCAGTAGAGTGCGGATACTGGAATAACTTCCGTTTCAATCCGGCAGCAGAGGGCAATAAGTTCTCACTTGACAGCAAGGCACCGAAGTCAGAAGGATATCAGGACTTCCTGAATGGTGAGGTTCGTTACAATGCACTCAAGAGAGCAAATCCGGCGAAGGCTGACAGACTCTTTGCACTGAATGAGCAGGAAGCCATGGAAAGATATGATTACCTGAAGAAGCTGGTAGATGTATACGCAGCAGAAAAAGAGTAATTGGATTTTTGGACTTTAATCTGACGGGTTGACCGGTCAGGAGAATGGCAGACGGTAATGCAGATACAACTGTAAAGCTGTCTGCCATTTTTGATGCAAAAGTATGTCAGAGAAACTGCAGACATCATGTACTTTCATAAGTACAATTTTATAGATTGCTCTTGCAAATGAGGCAAGCCTGTGGTACAATATGTATTGTTTATCCGTGGGAGGTGTGAAATGGACATTTTAAAGATTGTATTATACATTGTCTTTGTTATAGACTGTATCGCATTATCAGCGATCATTCTTTTACAGGAAGGTAAGTCTGCAGGTCTTGGAACGATCGGTGGTGTAGCAGATTCATATTGGGGACAGAACAAGGGACGTTCTATGGAAGGTGCACTTGTTAAGTCTACAAAGTTTCTTGCGATCCTGTTCCTCGTACTTTCAGTAGTACTGAACCTGAAGGTTTTTAATTAATGACATAAGATGATTCCAGATAAGGCATTCTATACGGTGAGTTATAGAATGCCTTATCTTTTTCTGCCCGGTATTCCGAATGAGAAGTGGAAAGAACTGCCGGAGTCACAATAGGCAGAGCGAGAGCGGGAAATCAGAAATTGAAGAGAAGGAACGCAGGGAAAGAATGCAGGAGTAAAAGCAAAGAGAAGGAACAGAAAAGAAAGAGCAGAGAAAGGAAAGATATGGATCAGACATTTGAAAAGCGTAAAAAGGTCATTTATGATTTTATCTGTGATGATTTTTATGTGCCGATGAAAATAAAAGAGATCGCCATGGTTCTTCAGATCACGAAGGAGCAGAGGAAAGAGCTGCAGGAAGTGCTGGACAGTCTGGTAGAGGAAGGCAAAATTTCTCTTTCCAAGCGTGGAAAGTACAGCAAGGGTCAGGCGAAAAGAATCATGGGAACATTCCAAGCGAACATCCGTGGATTTGGATTTGTTATGGTAGAAGGACAGGAAGAAGATATCTTTATTCCTGCGGAAAATGTAAATGGTGCATTCCAGGGGGATGAAGTGGAGTGTATTATTACAGGTAGTCCAAGCGGCAGACGGCAGGAGGGAAAGATTGTCGGAATTATTTCTCATCAGGTGACTAAAGTGGTCGGATTGTATGAGAAGAGCAAAAGTTTTGGATTTGTGCGTCCGGATAATCAGAGATTCCTGAAAGATATTTATATCCCTGCAGGAAAAGAACTCCATGCAATGACCGGACATAAGGTAGTTGTGGAACTGACATCCTATGGCGGGGAGCATATGAAACCGGAAGGAAAGATCATTGAGATCCTGGGTCATGTGAATGATCCCGGTACAGATATTCTTTCCATCGTGAAAGATTTTGATATCCCTACAGAATTTCCTGAAAAAGTGCTGAATCAGGCTGTTCGTGTGGGAAAAGAAGTATCAGAGGCTGATATGGCAGGAAGAATGGATCTGCGGGACTGGCAGATGGTCACGATCGACGGGGAAGATGCAAAAGATCTGGATGATGCGGTTTCTGTTGTGATGGACGGAGAAAATTACAGGCTGGGAGTTCATATTGCTGATGTGACAAATTATGTGCAGGAGAGAAGTGCATTGGACTGGGAGGCACTGAAACGTGGAACAAGCGTTTATCTTGCTGACCGGGTGATCCCGATGCTGCCACAGACTTTGTCAAATGGAATCTGCTCTCTGAATGCAGGAGAGAACCGGCTTACCCTGTCCTGTATCATGACGGTGACACCGGAGGGCGAAGTTGTGGATCATCAGATTGCTGAAACGGTAATCTGCGTAGATAAAAGAATGAGTTATAACGGAGTGGCAAAGGTTCTTGCAGGGGATGCCGAGGCACTGGAAGCGGATCGGGAGTTTGTCCCGATGATCCTGCGGATGAAAGAATTGTCTGATATTATCAGGGAAAGGCGTGCAAAGAGAGGTTCGATCGACTTTGATTTTCCTGAGACAAAAATCATTCTGGATGAAAAGGGACGTCCTGTTGAGATCAAGCCTTATGACCGGAATGATGCAACAAAGATCATAGAAGATTTTATGCTTCTTGCAAATGAGACAGTTGCAGAGGAATATTTCTGGAGAGAGATTCCATTTCTCTACAGAACGCATGATGTGCCTGACGAAGAAAAAATCCGTAAGTTAGGTACATTTATCAATAATTTCGGTTATAACCTGCATGTAAGAAATGAAGTCAGACCGAAAGAAATCCAAAAGCTTCTGTGCAAAGTTGAGGGAACCCCGGAAGAACCACTGATCAGCCGGCTTGCCCTGCGGTCAATGAAGCAGGCAAAATATACAACAGAAAATACAGGGCATTTTGGACTGGCAGCGAAATATTATACGCATTTCACTTCTCCGATCCGCCGATATCCTGATCTTCAGATCCATCGGATCATCAAGGAAAATCTGCGGGGAAGGCTGACCGGGGAACGGATGGAGCATTACAGAAAGATTCTGACCGAAGTTGCATCTCAGTGCAGTCAGCGGGAGCGGACAGCGGAAGAGTCCGAGCGTGAAGTGGTCAAATTGAAAAAAGCAGAGTATATGCAGGCTCATATTGGCGGAGAGTATGAGGGCGTGATCTCCGGTGTGACAAAATGGGGAGTTTATGTAGAACTTCCGAATACGATCGAAGGTCTGATCCATGTTGCAGATATGAGGGATGACCATTATAATTTTATAGAAGAAACTTATGAGATGGTTGGCGAGCATACAGGAAAGACCTGGAAATTAGGACAGAAAGTACAGATCCGGGTGACAGATGCTGACCGGTTGCAGAGGACAGTTAATTTTGAGTTTGTCTGACTGGCAGATGATTGAACAGAGAGAGGATGTAATACGAAGATGGCAAAGACAGAAAAAAAGCTGATCGCAAATAATAAAAAGGCATACCATGATTATTTTATCCTTGAAAAATATGAAGTGGGGCTGGTACTTCACGGAACGGAAGTTAAGTCTCTGCGTATGGGAAAGTGCAGTATTAAAGAGTCATTTATCCGGGTGGAAGATGGCGAGATGTATATTTACGGCATGCATATTTCTCCATATGAAAAGGGAAATATTTTCAATAAGGATCCGCTGCGTGTGAGAAAGCTACTTCTCCATAAAAAGGAAATTTTAAAGATTTCCGGCAAAATGAAAGAGCAGGGAATTACGGTAGTGCCGTTGCAGGTCTATTTCAGCGGAAGTCTTGTGAAAATGGAGATCGGGCTTGCAAAAGGTAAGAAACTGTATGACAAGCGTGATGATATCGCAAAGAAAGATCAGAAGCGGGAAGCCCAGCGGGAGTTCAAAGTGAGAAATCTGTAGGGCAGAGCAGGGGGGGCAGGCTTTATAGCTGCCTGCACCCTGGCATCACGACATTTTTATCAGAAATCAATGGCATCTTTTACTGCCTGGATATCACCGGTAAAGATGATTCCGTCCATACCGGCATCTTTCGCTCCCTGGATATTTTTTTCAAGATCGTCAATAAAGAAGCATTCAGAAGGATTCAGATCAAATTTGCGGAAGAAATATTCGTAAATTTCCTGATCCGGTTTTGCCATGTGGATCGGAGCAGAGAACAGGATCCCGTCGAAAGGCTTCAAGATCTCGTGATCCTTCATATAATCTGCAAAGTAAGTCGGTGCATTGGAAAGGAGATAGACCGGGATTCCCCGCTCTTTCAATTCCCGGACAAATGCAAGCGTCTGTGGCAGTGGCTTTGCACAGCCAGGCCATTCACGGAAGAAAAGATCCACGGGATCATAAAGCCTTTCGGGAATCGTACGCAAAATTTCATTTCGATACTCCTGATAATCGATCGCACCGCTGTCCAGTTCAGCCCAGTGTGCATAGATCAGATCGCAGAGATAATCGACATCAGTCTCATCAGTAACAAAAGAGCGAATGATCTCTCTGCCGTTAAAAGTTCCAATCACATTTCCAAAGTCAAATACGATATTCTTATATTTCATAGTAAAGCTCCTTTCAGAGAATATCCTCATTTATCATAACAGTGTACAATAAATCGAATAAATTTGCAAAAAATATAGTAAAATCTACGAAACCATATAATACCTATTGACATAGTAGGTTAATAGGGTGTATCATACGCCTATCGAATCTGAACAGGATAAATTGGAGTGAACGATATGATTAAAGTAGAGCATACAAATAAGACCTTTTCAGGAAAATACGGAGAGGTACATGCCTTACAGGATGTAAGCATTCATGTGGAAAAAGGCGATATTTATGGAATCATCGGATTTTCAGGAGCAGGAAAATCAACGCTTCTGCGGCTGGTGAACGGACTGGAGACCCCGGACAGTGGAACAGTCATGGTACATGACCAGGATCTTGGAAGTCTGAAAAAGGCAGAGCTGAGAAAATTAAGAAGAAAGATCGGAATGGTATTCCAGCAGTTTAATCTTCTGGATTCCAAAACCGTTTTTCATAATATAGCACTTCCGCTCATCCTTGAAAAAGCACCGAAGGATGTGATTGAGGAGAAAGTAAATGAAGTACTGAGATTCGTAGAACTTGAAGATAAAAAAGATACTTATGTAAGCCAGTTATCGGGCGGACAGAAGCAGAGAGTCGGAATTGCAAGAGCGTTGACTACGACGCCAGACATTCTGCTCTGTGATGAAGCAACCAGTGCACTTGATCCACAGACAACCGAGTCGATTCTGAAGCTGTTAAAAAAGATCAATAAAGAAATGGGAGTCACGATTCTTCTGATCACGCATCAGATGCAGGTTGTGCAGATGATCTGTAATAAAGTGGCAGTCATGGAAAATGGAAAAGTTGTAGAGTCAGGCAGTGTGCTGGATGTATTTGGAAAGCCACAGGCACTGGTCACAAAGCGGTTTGTGCAGACGGTCATCAATGATCAGATTCCGGAGAGCATTGTCAGTCTTGTAAAAGAGCAGAAAGAACATTTCCAGGTAGAGCGTCTGAAATTTATCGGCAGCAGTGTAAAAAGGCCGGTTATCTCGGATATTTGTCAGGTAGAAGGAATTGTCGTCAATATTTTGGGAGCAACAGTACAGGAATTACAGGAGAACGTAATGTGCGTCTTTATTCTGCAGTTGATCGGATCGGAAGATAAGATCTGCGAGGCTGAAAAGCAGATTGATGCAAATGGCGTAATCCGGGAAAGAGTGGAGGTAATCTGATGGAACAGCAGTTTTTTGGAGTATCGCTGGAGAAGCTTTTAACCAGCGGAGGACAGACCCTGTATATGGTCGCTTTGGCACTGATCATCGGAACTGTGATCGGAATCGTGCTGGCACTGATCCTGGTGCTTTGTAAAAAAGGCGGTCTTGCAGAGAATCTGATCCTTTATAATATTGTGAGTATCTACATTAATATTGTACGAAGTATTCCGTTTGTTATTCTGCTTGTGGCGATCATGCCGATTACCCGTGCAATCGTTGGAACAACGATCGGAAGTACGGCGGCACTTGTACCACTGGTCGTTTATATCAGTCCTTATCTGGCACGACTGATGGAGAACAGTCTCCTGGAGGTCAATCCGGGAATCCTGGAAGCTGCTGAGGCAATGGGAGCATCGACCTGGCAGGTAATCCGCTATTTCCTTCTTCCTGAGACATTAGGATCAATCGTCCTTGCACTGACAACCGGAACGATCGGACTGCTTGGTGCATCTGCGATGGCAGGTTATGTTGGAGGAGGAGGTGTCGGAGACCTGGCACTGACATATGGTTATCAGAGAATGAACACCCCACTGATGATCTTTACCGTTGTCGTATTAGTAATCTTTGTGCAGATCCTGCAGCTTGCCGGAAATGCAGTTTCAAGAAAATTAAGACAGCACCGCTAAAGTAAAACTGACAAAGAAAGAGAAAGATTGAAAATAAAGCGAGATTAAAATTAACATAAAAATCGAAAATAAAGCGAGATCGAAAATAAACATAAAGATCAAAAAATGAAAAGGAGTAAGAAATTATGAAAAAGGTATTAGCAGGCATTTTAGTAGCAACAACAGTCCTTGGACTTGTAGGCTGCGGAAATTCAGGCACAAAGGATTCCTCCAAAGACAATGCAGACAAAAAAGAGATTGTTTATGGAAAATCCCAGGGACCATATACAGAGCTTTTTGAAGATGCGATCGTTCCGATCCTGGAAGAAAAAGGCTATACAGTGAAAGGTGTGGATCTGTCAGATCTTCAGACAGCAGATATCGCCCTGAATGATGGAGAAGTAGATGTCAACGTAGAGCAGCATACAGCTTATATGGATAATTTCAATAAGAGCTATGACGGTGATCTTGTAGCAATCAGCCCGATCCCGACTGTACCGGCTGGTGTATATTCAGATAAATATGATTCCCTGGATGATATTAAAGATGGTGCGAAAGTAGCAGTTCCAAATGATGCGTCTAATACAGCACGCTGCTATCTGATGCTTCAGAAGATTGGCTGGATCAAGATTGATGAGAATGCAGATCCGTCCACAGTTACGCAGGAAGATATTGTAGAAAATCCTTACAACATCCAGTTTACAGAGATGAACAGTATGACGATTCCGGCAACGATGGCTGATTTTGATTATGTAGCAATCACAGGAAGTGTTGTATACAATGCAGGGATTGATGCTTCTACAGCACTGGCAAATGAAGACATTCAGGATTACCTGGTTCTTCAGGTCGTTGTAAAAGAAGAGAACAAAGATGCTGACTGGGCAAAAGCAATCGTGGATGCATATCACTCAGACGAATTTAAAAAGTACATGGAAGAAAATAATGACGGATTATGGTGGATTCCTGAGGAACTTCAGTAAGTAAAGGAATTACCGTAAGGGAATCTGAGTAAGCAGAGAACGGAGAGGAGTGGCATACAGTGGATCAGACAGAAGCACTTATTATAGAAACGATCGACCGGCACAGAGAAGAAATCCTTGAATTTGCACGGGATATTTATTCCCATGCAGAGCTTGGATATAAAGAATTTCAGACTTCCGGGAAGTTTGTGAAAAAAATGGAACAACTGGGACTGCGGACTGAAAAGGGATTTGCGATCACAGGAGTAAAGGCGTATCTGAATGAGGATAAAAAAGAAAATGCAAGTCTTGCACTGCTGGGAGAACTGGATGCACTCCGTATCCCGGAGCATGCCTTTGCAAATCCTGAGACCAATGCGGCACATTGCTGTGGACATCATGCACAGATGGCAGGCGTGTTCGGGGCTGCACTTGCACTGACGGTTCCTGAGATCGCTGAGAAACTGGATGGACAGGTTGTCTTCTTTGCCACACCGGCAGAAGAGTATGGAGAGATTGAATTTAAAAACCAGCTCCGGGAGCAGGGAAAGATCCGTTACGGTGGTGGAAAATGTGAACTGTTGAGAATCGGTGCATTTGATGATATTGATCTTTGCCTGACACATCATATCCGTCCGGGAAATGAGATCCTCGTGGGAAGCGGGACAGGAAACGGATTCGTTTCCAAAGTAATCCGGGTACTTGGAAAGGCATCGCATGCCGCCGGGGCACCGGAAAAAGGAGTGAATGCACTTTCAGCAGCATCCCTTGGACTTCAGGCTTTGGGACTGAACCGGGAAACTTTCCGGGATGAAGATTGCGTGCGGGTGCATCCGATCATTACAAAAGGCGGAAACCTGGTCAATGTGATTCCGGATGAAGTTGTCGTGGAGACGCTGGTTCGAGGAAAGACGATCGAAGCATTTACAGATGCAGCCAAAAAGACAGACCGTTCCTTTAAGGCAGGAGCGATTGCAATGGGAGCAAAGGTTGAGATCAGTACTTTACCGGGTTATCTTCCGACGCTGGCAGAAGAGGCACTTCCGGAACTGAAGCATGCGGCAGAAATCAGTGCATCAGGTATACCGGTGATAGAAGCTTCCGGTCATGCCGGAGGATCAACCGATGTAGGAGATGTGCAGCATCTGATGCCGGTTTACACCTTCAATACCGGAGGCGTAAAAGGCGGACTGCATCAGATTGATTTTGAGGTGACAGATGAAGAAGAGGCATATATCGTGACTGCGAAAATGTTTGCACTGGCAGCGTATGGTCTTCTGAAAGAAAAAGCACAGCGTAGCAGAGAACTGGTGGATCAGTATGAGCCGGTCTTCAAAAATTCAGCAGAGTATGTAGAATTTATGGAACAGTTCGATTCAAAAGAAATATTTGAATGATGCGATAAACGAATTTGATAAAGTGAATGGAAGAAAAGAATCTCTTTTACCGGATGAGAGACCGGTGGAAGGGATTCTTTTTTGATTGAAAATGCGGAAATTACAAAATATAATAACAAGGAGAAAGATTGTCTTATCATCTTAGATAAGAAGAAAAGAAGAGAAGCTTATGTGTGATAAAAAATTAAATGAAAAAATGAAATTTCCCACTGCGATTTACCATCTTCCGGGGTTATTTGAATTTTACGAATTGTATCGTGTGTTTCTGCCACTATTCCGTGAGCATAGAGAATATTTTTATGACTGGTGCGAGATCGGCTCAATCTACGGTGCATCAGCCGACTGCCTGTGGGGTGGTGGACGTATCGGGGAAGGAGATTATGATCCACGGGAAGTTCTGGCACTCTTGAAGGAATATGGTATTTCTGCCCGTCTGACTTTCAGCAATTCCCTGCTTCGGAAAGAACATCTTTCAGATGGGAAATGCAACAGCCTTTGTGCTATGTTCGCAGAGAGTGATGCAGTTCAAAATGGAGTGATCGTCCATTCTGATTTATTACTGAATTATCTGAAACGGACTTATCCGAATCTGTATTTTGTTTCTTCTACTACGAAAGTATTGACCGATTTTCAGCAGTTTGTGGAAGAAGTCAACAGGGAAGAGTTCCGTTATGTTGTACCGGATTTTCGTCTGAACAAATCTTTGCGTCAGTTAGATACGCTGACAGAATCACAGAAAGTCAAAGTAGAATTTTTATGCAATGAGTGTTGCTGGTCGGGATGTAAAGAACGAAAGCAATGTTATGAAGTGGTCAGTCGGCAGAATCTAGGAGAGGACTGTCCGGATCACCGATGTGCCGCACCGGATGGGACGGAAGGATATCAATTTTCCAAAGCGATGGAAAATCCAGAATTTATAGGGATCCAGGATATAAAAAATACCTATCTGCCAATGGGATTTACTAACTTTAAAATTGAAGGAAGAGGACTTGGCAGTGCATTGATCCTTGAATTTCTGCTTTATTATATGACGAAACCCGAGTATCAGATCCACGTCAGGGAAAAGGTTTATCTGGACAATATGCTGGATCTCTTTTAAGGAGAAAATTGCTGACCTGATGCAAATGTATTTCAAAAAGTTCTTGAAAAAAGTCAGTTTGTCGTGTATAACATAGTATGTATAGTTACATATGCTATGCAAATTACTCATAGTGAAAGAAAAAAAGAACAGGAGATGAATTGTTAATGAAGACAAAGAAGAAATTCTTAACGATTCTGCTGACGGTATGCCTTGTCATGGCAATGATTCCAATGACAGTGTTGGCAGCAGATGAGGTGCAGGATTCAGATACCTGGGATGGCAGTGTTGCTACTGCATTTGCAGGTGGAACCGGTGCGGCGGAAGATCCATATCAGATTTCCAGTGGGGCAGAACTGGCATATCTTGCAAGTGCGGTAAATAGCGGAGAGAGTTATGGGGATAAATATTTTGTCCTGACGAAAGATATCGATCTGAACGGATTATCCTGGACACCAATCGCAAACTCTTTTTCCGATGCTTTGTTCGGAGGTTCAGATTATTCTATGTTTTCCGGAAATTTTGATGGAAAAGGACATATGATTTCCAATCTGACTATCGGAACAGCAAGTACACCGGCAGAAGGAGATGTATTTGGATTATTTGGTGCAGCAGATGGGAAAATCAGTAACGTGAATCTGAATCACGTTTCTATAAACGGTGTGGCAAAAAAAGTTTCCGGTTATGCAATCGGACTGACTGGAGGACTTGCAGGTTCTGCAAGTGGAGGAATTGAAAATTGTCATGTGACGGACCTTTCAATAAATATGACTACACCGGAGAACGGCAATGCGGCTGCCTATTGGATTGGAGGACTTGTGGGTGCTTTTGACGGAACGCAGGGAATTAAAGAATGTAGTGTATCCGGTAATATTAATGAAGCATCAGGTAAAGGTTCAATTGGTGGCCTGATTGGTGAGCTGGGAGAAGCGTCGGAAATTTCATACAGCAGAGCGGATGTTTCACTGGATGTTGAAGCAAATGCTCGTGGTGGTGCAGATGTCGGAGGCTTTATCGGCAAGGGAAATGGTAACAAAAATGAAGAAACTGTTATCAAGAATTGTTATGCCACCGGAAATGTAACGGGCGGTTCATATAGCGGAGGCTTTGCCGGAAGTCTTTGGGGGCTGAATATCAAAAATTGTTATGCTACCGGAAATGTGACACAGGCAGTTGCTTCCATGGCATCTTTTGTTGGAACAGATGCTTCAGCAGGGTATGGATATGGTTCTGTTAAAAACTGTTACTCAACGGGAAGTGTAATCGGAACTGCCGGATATCGGTATGCGTTTGCTATGCAGGATGCAACAGAGAGAAGTGAAATTACAAACTGCTATTTTGCGGACAGTAATTTGGAAGTTAAAAATGCACATGAAGCTGCGGTCGCAAAATCTTTGACTGAAATGACAACAGAAGATTTTACTGCCGTACTGAATGCGGATGATAAAAATAATGGTTGGACTTTTGTAGAAGGCAGAACACCAATTTGTGGAGCAGAACCTGCAGATTACAGTGCTGTTGATGCAGCATTGGAATCTATTCCATCAGATCTGACAGTATATACTGATGAGTCTGTTGAAGGACTGAATGTAGCGACAACAAGTGTTGTCAGAGGAAGAGTGATTGCAAGACAGTCAGAAGTAGATGAAATGGCGAAAGCGATCGAAGAAGCAATCGCAGCATTGGAATATAAAGATGCGGACTACAGTAAAGTCGAAGAGGCAATCGAAAAGGCGAATGGCCTGAACAAAGAGGACTACAAAGATTTTACAAAAGTAGAAGAAGCAATCAACGCAGTTGTCCGTGGTAAGAATATCAAAGAGCAGGCAGAAGTAGATGAGATGGCAAAAGCAATCGAAGATGCTATTGCAGCTCTTGAGAAGAAACCGGCACAGGCAGGAAGTAAGACAGATCAGAATACGAAGACAAATACAAAGACAAATACAAAGACAAATCCGAAAGCAGATAGTTCAGGCATTCCGAAGACTGGCGATCATGAAAATGCAGGACTGATGCTTGCAATGCTGTATCTTAGCGGAGCGGTAATAGCAGGATCAGTTGTAATTTGGAAAAAGAAAAAGTATAGAGCCTGAGAAGAAAAGTAAAAAATGAAAGGCAATAAAAGAAGTTGGGAACGTACGTTGTGACGTTTCCTTTTCTTTTGAAAAAACTGAAATATTACAGAATTTATTGCCCCCGACATCTTAAAAAGAAAGAGGAGAAAAAATATGGATCAGATAAAAAGAAGAGATGCAGGAATTGCATACATAGCGGATAAAGAAGTGATGGAGCAGCAAAAGCGTGCGAGAAAGCTGACTCAGGAATTGAATACGGTTGACCGGAGCGATTTTGAGAAAATTGAAAAAATTGTAAAAGAATTACTTGGAAAATCAGAAGGTGCTTTTATCAATCCTCCGTTCTATTGCGATTATGGATTTAATATCGAAGTCGGAAAGAATTTTTATGCAAATTATAATTGTACAATTTTAGACGTTGGGAAAGTTACGATCGGAGATAACTGTATGTTTGCTCCGAACGTGGCAATTTATACGGCAGGACATCCAATCCATCCGGATTCCCGAAATAGTATGTATGAGTATGGAATCCAGGTATCCATCGGTGATAATTGCTGGCTGGGAGGAAATACGATTGTCTGCCCTGGTGTGAAGATTGGGAATAATGTAGTGATCGGAGCAGGGAGTGTGGTGACAAAAGATATTCCCGACTGGTCTATAGCAGCAGGAAATCCATGCAGGGTGATCCGCACGATCACAGAGGAAGACCGGAAATATTATTATAAAAAGAATGAGTTTGATGAAGAAGCCTGGAAGGATCTGACGGCAAGGGGATTTGGCGGCCTGGAATAATGTTTCTCAACAGGAAAATTTATAAACAGAGAGTTGTTTCTGACAAAAAGGTATGCTAATATTTCATCTATAACAATCAGGTTTGAACCAGAACAGATGGAGGGACTGACATGAAACTTTACTATGATCATCCGGCAGAAAACTGGCATGAAAGTCTTCCGCTTGGAAATGGGCGGATAGGTGCCATGGTTTATGGTGGAACAAAGAAGGAAATACTTGCATTAAATGAAGATACACTCTGGTCAGGGTATCCTGAAAAGACGCAGAAAAAACTTCCTGAAGGATATCTTGAAAAAGTGAGAGAACTGACGGAAAAAAGAGAATATCAGAAGGCGATGGAATATCTTGAGGAGTGCTTCAGCAGTTCAGAGGACGTTCAGATGTATGTTCCTTTTGGAAATGTATATATGGAAATGCTGGACGGGACAGAAGAAATTTCGGATTATCACCGGGAACTGTGCCTGGATACAGCAGAAGTGAGGATAACTTATAAAAATCAGGGAGCTTTGGTGGAAAAGTCCTGTATTGTCAGTCAGCCTGCACAGGTATTGGTTTATAAGATCCGTTCTGAAAAAGCCTTTTCACTGAAGTTGTATGTGGAAGGAGGTTATGCCAGGGAAAGCTGTTGCACGGATGGGATTCTGAAGACAAAAGGGCAGTGTCCGGGCAGAGTTCCATTTACCGTAGGCGAAGGTGGCTCGGAAAAAGCTGTTCCCGTATTCCCGGAAGAGCCGGAAAAGCAGGGAATGTGCTACGAAGGCTGGGGAAAGATCGTCACAGACGGAAAAGTAAACGAAGCAGGCAATGCAGTTATTGTGGAAAATGCAGAGGAAGTAACGCTTTATTATGGGATCCGTTCCAGCTTTGCAGGCTTTGACAGACATCCGGTTATAGAGGGCAGATGTCCGGAAGAACTTTTAAAGGCAGATTTTGATTGTACTGGGAAAAGTTATGAGGCTTTGCGAACGGAGCATCTGAAAGAGTATCAGAAGTATTATAAGAGAGTGTCCTTTTTTCTTGGAGAAAAGGATGAGTATGCAGAAAAAGACCTCCGGCAGCGTCTGACAGATTTTCAGGATCACCCGGAAGATGTAGGATTGAATGCTTTGCTGTTCCAGTATGGAAGGTATCTTCTGATCGCAGCTTCAAGACCGGGAACGCAGGCAGCCAATCTTCAGGGAATCTGGAATGCAGAGTTAGTGCCACCGTGGTTCTCAGATTATACGATCAATATCAATACCGAGATGAATTACTGGCAGACAGGTCCGTGTAATCTGGAGGAAATGGGAGAGCCGCTGGTAAGGCTCTGTGAAGAGATGGCAGCAGATGGAAAAGAGACTGCGATGCATTATTTCGGAAAAGAGGGAGTCTGCAGTTTCCATAATACGGATCTTTGGAGAAAGACGACACCTGCTGATGGAAGAGCTGAGTGGAACTTCTGGCCAATGGGTTATGCCTGGCTTTGCCGGAATCTTTATGACCAGTACTTATTCACAGAGGATCGGGCATATCTGGAGCGGATTTATCCGGTATTAAAAGAAAATGTACGTTTCTGTGTGGAAAGTGTTGTGGGGACAGCACAGGGTTATGCGATGTCACCGGCAACGTCACCGGAGAATGATTTCCTTTTCGGAGAGGAAAAGAAAGAAAAGCTCACGGTAGCACAGTATACGGAAAATGAAAACGCGATTGTAAGAAATCTTTTGAGAGATTATCTGGAGGCGGGCAGGATTTTGGGAATCCGGGATGAGCTGACCGGACAGGCAGAAAAAATCTTTGAAGAGATGGCAGCACCTGCTGTTGGAAGTAACGGACAGATCCTTGAATGGAATGAAGATTTTGAAGAAGCAGATCCACATCACCGCCATCTTTCCCAGCTCTATGAGCTGCATCCGGGAAGAGGGATTACCGAGAAAACACCGGAGCTTTATGAGGCTGCGAGAACCAGTCTTTTACGGAGAGGGGATGCCGGAACAGGCTGGAGTCTGGCATGGAAGATTCTGATGTGGGCAAGAATGAAAGACGGAGTACATACCGGAAAGCTGATGAATGAGATCCTCCATTTGGTAGAGCCAAAAGAGTCTATGAATATGGCGAACGGGGGCGGAGTTTATGCAAATCTGTTCTGTGCCCATCCGCCTTATCAGATTGATGGAAACTTCGGTTATACTGCCGGTGTGGCAGAAGCCCTGCTTCAAAGCCATGACGGAGTGATCACGATTCTCCCTGCATTGCCTGAAAAATGGACAAAAGGAGAAATAAGCGGTCTGAAAGCAAGAGGTAATATTACTGTGAGCATTCGCTGGGAAAATGGAAAAGCAGAAGCCTGGCTTTCTTCTGATACAGAGAAGAAAGTTACTGTGCGTATTGGAAAAGGCAGTGAGAAAGAAGTTTTACTGAAAGCCGGAGAACTCTGCATGATAGCAGAATAAAGCTGGAAAATCCTGGTAAATAACAGGACTGAAAAAGAAAAATAGAACGAAAATAGAAAAGAATGCACAGAGCGGTTTTGAAAAGAACTGTTCTGTGCGTATTTTTTTCTGTTAAAGTGAAAAAAAGAAGTTAAGTAAGGAGATAAAATGCCTTGACATAGATAGATGTTCGATATAATATATAGATAGACGATATATAGACAATCGATATACAGGAAAGGGGAGATTGTAGTGAAAATTGAAAAATCATTAGTTTCAGGGAGCATGATGCTGTTGATCCTGCGGCTGCTGGAAGAGAAGGATATGTATGGATACGAGATGATAGAAGCTTTGCGGGAAAAATCGCAGAATGTCTTTGAACTGAAAGCGGGAACTCTGTATCCGCTCTTACATGGGCTGGAAGAGAAAAATTTTGTAACGTCCTATGAGCAGAAAGTAATGGGAAAGGAACGAAAGTATTACAGACTTACGGCAGCAGGACATGGACGTCTGGAGGAAAAAAAGGAAGAGTGGAAGGCATATCAGAAAGCGGTGACCGATGTACTGGCGATGGAGGGACTGGGATGAAAAAAGAAGAATATCTGCGGTGTGTGACGGATCAGATCCGTTGTAAAAAGGCATGCCCAGGCATAGAAAAAGAACTAGAGGATCATATTACTGATCAGGCAGAAATGTATTTGAAAAAAGGGATGACAGAAGAGCAGGCATTAAAAAAAGCAATCGCGGAAATGGGAGATCCGGTACAGGTTGGGGTAGAGCTTGACCGGATCCACAGACCACAGATGTCCTGGGGACTTGTATTGCTGGCAGGGATACTGGGAATCATCAGTATCGTTTTGCAGTATGGATTGAAAAGTCATGGATATGAAATGGGATTTCCACAGAGGCAGTTACTGTTTACTGTAGTTGGATTTGTTCTGATGTTGGGCATTTATTATCTGGACTACAGTATACTTGGAAAATATGGAAAATGGATGGCAGGGGTCTTTCTTGCATTGATGGGGCTTACCATTCCATGCCGACTGTATATGGGAGGAGCGGGAACGTATCTCCGGCTCGGAAATATGGCAGTGTCTGTACCACTGCTGATGTACCTTTATGTTCCTTTGTTCGGAGCAGTATTATATTCCTATAGAAGAAAAGGCTATGAAGCATTATGGAAGATCGCTGGGTGGATGATTCTTCCGGTAGGACTGGTAGTGCAGAGTGCATCGCTGATTCATGCCGCTCTCCTGGCACTGGCTCTTCTGATGATGGTTACGATCGCAATTCAAAGAAGCTGGTATGATATATCCAAAAAGAGGACCCTATTTGCTTTATGGGGAGGCGGTACCGCATTTTTTATAACAGGAAGTGTCATAATTTTTGAAAAAATATTGAAAGCGTATCAGCAGGAGCGGATTCAGGCATATTTTGATCAAACAGGTATTTACGGCTATATGCAGAATCAGATTGCAGGAGTTTTTCGAGAAAGTAAAATGCTTGGAAAAAGTATTTCAGGTATGAAGATCCTTGAGAGCAACCTTGCAGGATTTAACGGAGAGCTGATCTGGATGAGCCTGATTGCCTGCTTTGGTATTATAGCGGGAATGATTGTGGCAGGTTTATATGTTATGCTGATATGGAAAATTTTCCGGATTTCGGGAAAGCAGTCAAATGAACTTGGGAAAATGATCGGATATGGTTGTGGACTGGTATTTGCCGGTCAGATTGTATACAGTTTTCTGATCTGCTTAAATATTGTACCGGAAATGCCTGTCATTCTTCCATTTTTGTCATATGGAGGAAGTGGAACGCTGCTTTCCTATATTTTGATGGGACTCGTGCTGAGTGTTTATCGGTATAAAAATATTCCGCTTGAGTCACAGAAAAGGAAATCTCTGAAAATCAGGATTTCTGTGGAATAGAAAAGCAGAATAGATCAGTGATTTCTGTGGAATGGAAAAGCAGGATACATCAGTATTTCCTGTATACAATGAGCCAGAAGTTCGGGACAGCTCGGAAGTCTGGCTTATTGTATACAGGAGCAGTGGGAACTTTGGAGAAATTTTCGTTTTTACAAACTGGAAGTTGTACTTATGCACAGGCAATCAAGCATCCCGTTTAATCAAAGCGGCATCGGAGTCCGGGCAATCACAATGACTGCCAAAACAGCTCCCGCAAACGCTGCTGCGCCGATAACTGCCGCCGTTTTTTTGCTGAAGTTCTTCTTTACTGCCTTACAGATTAGCATGGCACAAACCACGCAAACAGCCGCAGCCGCAAGCACAATGACCAGCGTCTCCCATAACCATGAAAGTTCGTATAATATTCTCATTCGCTCACCATACCTTTCTCTGGCAAACTGGAAGTTTTATTTCCGTTTCCACGTCATTATATACTCTTTTTCACCAGTATTTTCATCAACATTCTCACTCTGAATGTTGAAATCCTCTTTTTGATAAAAATTAACTGCTCGTATATTCTTTTGATATACGCTCAGGCTTAATTGGTTCTTGATGTTTTTTACATAACACATCAAAAGGTTGCCTATCCCCTTAGACTGCTCTTTACTGGAAACAAATATTCCCTCAATATACTTATCACTCAATCCTACAAAACCTTGGATTTCATTTTTTTCCTCATACACGTATATCTCTGACTGTGAAAGCATTTCTTTCACTATACTAAAATTGTTCTGCCAGTATTGTTTGGAAATAAAATTATGCGCTCTTATATTAGTATCAAGCCAAATATCTGCAACTCTGTCTATATCTGCTCTCTGCATTCTTCTAATCACTTATAATCCTCCAGCAACCTTGAAGTTATCTTTCTTTTCGCTTGTCCTGCTCTAATGCAATAAATCCAGCGGTAACAGCAAGGGCAAGCATAATATCATGTTCGCCTAATGGGTCTGTTACTATGGAATAAATCAAAAACACCGCACAAACCAGCAATACTGCCAATATAATCCCACGAACAATTTTTCTTTTTTCCATTGCATAACGCTCCTTTACAACTTACGATTTTCTCAACCGCGAACGTTTTCGGAAACAGGTCGATGTGCTTGTCCCTACATATATAATGGAACCGCACATATTATTCAATCGTCTCCACTCATCGCTCTGAGGGAACATGTCCGAAAATATGAGATTTCCCATCCACTCGACCTTATTTCTCAGGTGTTGCACAATCAAAGATAGTCTTCTGTGCGTCTCAGCTGGGTATATGGCTTCTTATTCCGCAAATCGGACGATTCTTTCAGATCCACTTCTGCGTAGAGCCCCCCTTCTTCGTCACCGGCCTTACAGATCAGATTCCCATAAGCATCGGTTACCAAAGATTCACCGGCAAACTGCATGTCGTCCTCTGTGCCTACCCTGTTGCACATAGCGATGGCTACAGAATTCTGAAACGCCTGCACCCTGATTTCCCACTCAAACATCGTGAGTGGCTCTGCCTTTTCGTTAACGGTCGGCACAAGGATTAGGTCGGCACCCATCAGTGCTTCTGTCCTGATACTCTCCGGATAATGCCGATCAAAGCAAACCACGATTCCTATCCTGCCTATGTCCGTATCGAACACATGGAATCCGTCATTGGATGGCGTGTAGTAATCCTGCTCGTAGAAATGCTCCGCCTGTGCGACATGTACCATCTTCTGAATACCAATGATCTCGCCGTCACGCCCAATCAGAATACTGGCATCATAATCGTGCCCGCCTTCACGCAGATAAACATTTGGAACTGCCATGATATGATTTTCCCTGCAGGCTGCCTGAAATGCCTGTATAATCTCGCCGTCAAGTTCACAGGCATATCCGGAAACGTCCTGTCCGGGATATTGCGGGAAGAACTCTGTCAGCTGCACTTCTGGAAAAAGAATCAGGTCAGCACCATTTTCTGCTGCCTCTTTGATTGCTGAGATCCCGGCATTCAGATTTTCATTCACGCTTCCTTTATTTTTATTTTGGAATAAAGCAATTCTTGCCATAGTTTATTATCCTCCTGTATATGCATCATCGACGCTGTTCTTAAAATTCTGCTTTGCCAGCCACTCGTGCTCTTCATCATTCTCCGGAATATCGATAATGCCTTTTCCCCCTGTATCAGCAAGGCTTACTCTGTAGTTTTCTTTTCGCAAGAAATCGCACAGCAGTGTACCTATTTCTTTGTTGTCCTCTACTATGATTATATCTGGCATTGTTCCGCCTTTCTCCTATAAAATATATTCTATCTGGCGTTCCTTTGTCTTAAGCCCTATCTTCTCATAAAATTTCTCTGCAGATGTGTTTCCACTCCATACATTGAGGGTGACCTCGTAGCAACCGAGACGCTTTGCCTCACTCTTTACATGTTCAAAAAGCTGCTCTCCGATATGCTGTCCTCTGGTCTTTGCATCTACACACAGATCATCTATGAAAAGTGATGTAAACGGCACCATGTTGTTGGAAAACGGCTGCTGTCTTATCTGACAGAATGCGTATCCCATGCAGATATCATCATCTCCTGCCGCAACATATATCGGCTTTGTATCGTCCTTTATCATATCTGCAAGCTCTTCATTTGTATATTTTGTCGTTCCCGGGATAAAAATATCCGGTCTGATATCGGCATGGATCTGAAGCACCTGCTCTAACAATTCTATAAGTCTTGGTATGTCTTTTTCCTGTGCTCTTCTAATATTCATTTTTGAGAATCATCCTTCCTGTTGTGGTTTATATGTTGATCTACTATAAATCAATTCAATGTTATATCTGATTACATTTCGGAATAAATCCAGCATATTATCGAGATAAATGTGCTCTCTGACATGTATCTGATACGGTGGCTTCGTCATATAGTAAAGCAGAAATTCAAGTATCATGACACTTCCAAGCCCTCTGCCCTCTATTTTAAAATTGCTAAAGCCCATTGGCAGATAAGTGTTCTTTATATCATCTACTCCTATAAACACCGATTTGTTCAATTCATATCCGAATTATATCATAAAAAATAACGACACTGTATATCACTTTCGTAACATACAATGCCGTTACTTTTATTTTCTTCGATACACCAAACAAAACGTATTCCTGTATACGATAATATCACATACAGAGTTCGACATGTTCAGCCTGAGTGGACCTGGCGGGAATCGAACCCAGAAAACCTACAGGAAAATGCCGTATTTATAAGGCTTTTCGCTTATCGTGTTGCATGGCGTGTTGCATCATTTCCGTAAAATGCTCATTGATTCGGTCTGTAAATCTCTCTTCTTCCGGTGCAATCGTGCCACGGTATACCCTTTTCAGGACTCTGTCAGACTTCCATCCACCACGCTTCATGATGTACTGATCCGGAATGTTCAGGGCGTGCATGATGGACGCAGTATAATGTCTGAGATCATGATATCGAAATTCAGGAATCCCAGCAGAGCGAAGCACCTTTTTAAAGTTTTTAGAGAGATCTTCCGGGTGCATCCTGACAAGCGGACCGCTTTCGATATCGTCAAATTTTCGGATCACAAATTCCGGCATGATGACGTATCGGTAACTGCTCTGTGTCTTGGGTCCTTTTTTGATGATCCCACTACGTCCCCGGACTTTCGTCTCTCTGATCCGTATGGAGTTCCCCTTGATATCCTCTTTCGTCAGCCCGAAGACTTCTCCGCGCCTGAGACTTCCAAACGCTGCGAGAAGCACTGCTTTTTCCAGTTCGGTTCCCCGGATATAGCAGATCAGATCCGTGATGTTCTGATCGGATGGAACATAACCCTCATAGGTCTTTGCGGACGGCAGAGTGGTATGGAAGTGCATATCCGGCAGATACATCCGCACGACCGCTGTAAACAGCCCGTAGGCGTTCTTTACGGTCTTAGGCGATAACTTTACCGACAGAATGTTGATCCAGCTCTGTACGTCTTCCTGCGAGAGCTTGCGGAGGCTGATATCTGCTATCTGTCCGATCTGATTCCGGGCAATCGTCTCATAACCACGGAGAGTAGTCTCGGACAGCACATGATCCTTTAACTTTATGTAATTTTCAAAAGCTTCTTTCACTGTCCAGTTCTCAGGGCGTTTTTTTCGGTCTTTCTCTGCAAGGAACTGAGCCGCCTGAGCTTCTGCATCCCGCTTTCCACGTCTCCCCTGTAAGTCACTGGTAAACGATTCATAAATCCTTTTCCGCTTCTGCTTTCCGGTCTTCTCGTCAATCATAGGACTTCCGTCCTCGCTGAACAGGTTTTCATAGTGTGAAAAAACTAAGCACCTCCAAGATCCTGAAGGTAACTTTTTAGCTGTAGCCATATTATCATCTCCTTAAAGTATAAAAATAACAGCCAGCGAGGAACGTGTGTTCCGCTTGCGGTGGCTGTCCGAAGATGATACAATATTCATTGGTCGTTGAATGATGTATTTCTTCGGAGATCATTATTCATCTCCCGGTGTTGGTAGCACCGGGATTTTTTAGTCATATTATTATTTCATCTGCATTTTCTGCATTAATGCTTCTTGAAGCACCTGAGAGAAATTAAGTCCCATAGCAGAAGCAGATTCATTCAACCATTCTGGAATGGTAAGAGTTTTTTTGACAGCTTTGTTGTTATACATCTTACGATAAGCCATTGTATCGCAAGCAATATAATTAATAAAGTCGTTATCAGAAAGTGTAATTTCTGATGGAGCAGAAGGAGCAGGGATTTTGCGTCCGTCCTTTTCGTATCCGTAAAGAACTAGAGCGAGTGCGTCTTCTGCCATTTCAATACCGTCTTCCAGTGAATCCCCACAAGTGTAACAACCTTCCAAGTCAGGAAAATTAATCGAAAAACTTCCATCATCTTCAGGGGTAAAAATTGCGGGATAAGCATATTTTGCCATAACAATTCTCCTTTCAAATATATAATATATAAGACTGGAAAAGAAGGGGACTATTTAAGTCCCGCATCTTTCAGAATGTTGTTGAGAGTTCCTGTTGGAATTTCTGCTTTGTGTCTTGGAACTGCGAATTGCCTTCCAGTTATAGGACTGTACCAAATATCATGCCGGCTACCATTCCGAATCAATTCGCATTTCGCTTTCTTTAGCATTTTTAATAATTCCTGTGTTTTCATTATATCTCCTTTCTATGATATTATTATAACACGTGCTGGCACGTATGTCAATAAAAAGAAGTGTAAACACGTATAAAAACAGAGATACTTTGGTAAATTTTCATATCATTTGAATGACAGTAGTGTTTTGACGAATGGGGTGGCTTTGTTTATAAATTGAAGCCGATTGTATTAGCTAGTTCTTTGTATTTTTGAAATTTTTCATCTCCTTTATTGTAATTTCTCATATAAGCAGAAAAAGATTTTGGCATATCTTTTGGAAAATGTTTTTTTAGGACGGCATAATTATAGTGTTGAATTTCTTTTATATGTTCTTTTTCAGAATATGGTTCAGGCAAGTCGTTTTTTATATTGTTAAAAAATGATATAGCATCATCAATACGCTCATCATCAAGAAGCCAATAGTATTCTCTTAAATAATCATGCCTTTGCCAAAGTAATGGCGAGTATTTTAGCAGTTCCGTCCCTTTATGCATTAGAGCATAAGCCAAATCATCATTCCCCTTCTTTCGTTCAAAGCCAGCATGAAGTCTTAGTAAATATTCTAAACGATATACAGGCGTTCCAATAGCATCAGAACTTGCTGGAAATTTGCAATTCGGAACGTGGATACGTTCAATATCTACAATATCTGTTATATCGTAAACTATTCCGTCAATATTATATCGAGTAGCTAAATAATAATTATTTACATCAGGAATAACATCTTGAATTTCTCCATGCTTGAATACAATTTGAACATTATTATAGTTAACGGAGTTGTCTTTGTCTTTTTGTCTGTTTTCCTCAGAAGGAATAGAACGCCATAAAGGTGTAGTCGTAGTTATATCATCTTCTTCTGCTGATTTTACAATTTCGTCACTCGCTTGTTCATTTTCGTTGTCTGAAAGAACAGGTTTTTTATTTGATTTCAGAAAAAGTTTATTAAATAGTTTCATATTGTTCCTTTCTTAAAGTCCATTACTCGTTCATCATAACCGGCTAACCTTGCAATCTGAGCTTTTGTCAATTCAGGGTTATCTATAATTAATTCATCTGGAATCAACAGCTCTGCCGCAAAAGTATTAGCTTCGATTTCTATTTTGGAAGACAGGAGAAGAGTTTTATTTCTGATGAAATAACAATTCTCTTTTCGGTGCATGATAGAATGAGCCAGCTCATGAGCCATGACGAGGGTTCTTTCATGCTCTTCTAAATCTTCATTGAGAAATATACATTTATGATTTTTAAGAAACATATAGCACCCAGCACGCGATCCAAGTGAACCGGTCTGAACTTCTACATTCAGATATTCTGCAAGTCTAAAAGGGTTTCGTGTATTGTATTTCCTGACATAGTAAGCGACTAATCGCTTAACATCATGTGTATTCAAGGCTTACCACCTACTTTTTATTTTTGTTCGGGTTGTATTTTTCTTTGTTAATAGGTTTTAATCGACGCATCATTAGTTCAATTTGTCCAAGAAGCAATTCAGCATCTTCTTCAGGAATTGGTTCACCGTCGTAAGACAGTGGACCATCTGCACCATTTAATAATTTTGTACGAATGCTTTCCATATCTTTTGCTATATCACGTTCATCTTTTGAAGTAATAGCATAGGGGTTTTCCTTCTTCTCTTCACCAGTGAAGTACTCAGTAGTGACCCCGAAGTAGTCTGCTATTTTCTGCAACTTTTCCATTTTGGGAGTATATTTCCCTTGTTTCCAGCTAGTGAGAGTAGCTGTAGTTACTCCTGTCTCTTTTGCAACTCTATAAGCAGTTACATTATTTTTCTTTAGTAATTCTTCAAATTTTTCATACATAGTTTTTCCTTTCTAAAACAACTCAGAAATCTATGCTTATAGATATTGACAAGCTAAGAAAACTATGCTAATATACAGATATAGCTTAGATAACTAAGTTAATACAACACAAGGTTTCTTAGATAACTTAGATGGTACTTAGATTATATAAGAAACCTTAGATAGCGTCAATATCTAAGGAGGTGTAATAGTGTACGAAAAATTCCAATTATTATTGGATAAAACGAACAAAACGCCGTACCAAGTGTCGAAGGACACAGGGATTTCAACTGCGACATTGTCTAACTGGAAAAATGGCGTATATGTTCCAAAAGTAGACAAGTTGCTCATTATAGCAAAATATTTCGGTGTTCCGCTTGAGTATTTTTTGGAATAGAGGAGGTGAGGAAGATGTACTACAAACTTTTAATTACACTGGGAGTATGGGTACTTGGTGGGATTTGTGTACGGGTCATGAAAAAAATAGAACCCGACAACAAGATATATCCTGTGTGGGTTCTGTTCATAGCATCAGCTTTCACTGTATTCGCGTTGTATGACTGGCTTGGTTGATGCGAGTTCTTCATTGAGAGAAGAAGTTATGGAAGTGAGCTTTTTCGTGTATTTAGTAAAGGGGAGTGCAGAAGTGCTGAAAGCAAGAGAAGCGAGGTGATAGAATGCCTAAATTAAAGCTCTCAGACCGGGAGCGACAGAACAGGACGCTGATCGCCATCATCCAGTCAGGAAAAGTGATGGAGGGTGTCAGCGTAGAAAAGCTTTCCAAGCTGACAGGAATCCCGAAAAGCACACTGTACCAAAGGTTCAGCGTGCCGGAAGACATCAGACTGGGTGAGCTGAGAGAGATCCTGAAAGTCCTTAAGATTCCAGAAGAGGAAAAAGAACGAATAGGGAGGGAGGTCATATGACCTGCAAAGACTGCAGAAAAATCAGATACTGCATGGAACGGCACAGAGGTATCTGCACATCATTTAAAGGAGGTGAGAGACGTGGAGCAGTTAAAGGTAATTCAGATCAGGAAGAGAAAGCCCAAAGAAGTGGCTCGAAGCCATGAGCCGGATAAATATGATAAGGCTGTTGAGAAAGCCTTTTGGTTTGTGGTAGGGTTCTCTATTGCATTGATGATCTGCTGTATTGCTTTCGGGCAGACATATACATGAAAAGAGTGCCATAGCGAGGCGGCAACCTCTCAGGCACTTAGAAAAATAACCAACATAATAATAACAAATGGAGGAGGATATGGCAATGGGCAGTCCATTTAAAATCTTTGATTTCAAGGATGAAACAGACTGGCTGAATGGAAGAATGAACGGGATCGGTGGAAGTGATGCCAGTGCTGTAGTAGGGATGAATCCATATAAAAGCAATATTGATCTGTTTGAAGAGAAGACTGGGAGACGGATTCCCGAGGATATCTCAGGAAAAGCCTGTGTGATTTATGGAAAGTACGCAGAACAGCCAATCAGGGAGCTGTTTAAATTAGATTATCCTGAATATGAAGTGGAACATCATGAATTCAGAATCCTGAGAAGCATTCAGCATCCATTCATGCAGGCTTCACTGGATGGGGAGCTGACAGATCAGGATGGCAGAAGAGGAATTCTTGAGATCAAGACTACAAATATCCTGCAGAGTATGCAGAAAGAAAAGTGGAGAGACCGGATCCCGGACAACTATTACATACAGGTTCTGCACTATTTACTTGTAACAGGATATGAATTCGTTGAATTGTGTGCCCACCTGAGGACAGAGTGGGGTGGAGAGAAGCGTACAACGGTAAAACATTACCATATAGAACGGGCAGACGTTCAAGATGATTTGGACATGCTGCTCAGAGAGGAAACGAAATTCTGGAATTATGTAGAGAGTGGCAGAAAGCCGCCCCTCATACTTCCTGAAATATAAAAAAATCAAGGAGGAACAGCATGGAATTAAGAATTATCAACCCGTCAGAAGAATCAGGATTTCTTTCAGAGATCCAGTGGAATTACGAAGAGGTAAAGGCATGGGTGGCATCCAGGGTGGAGGAATATAAAAATATCGCCTATACAGAAGATGCAGCCAAGGATATGAAGCAGGACCGTGCGGAGCTGAATAAAGCAAAGACGGCAATCGAGAACGAACGCAAGCGGATCAAAAAATTGTGTATGGAGCCGTATGAGCGTTTTGAACGTCAGGTGAAAGAAGTCACAGGTCTGATTGATGAGCCGATCGGATTGATTGATGAACAACTGAAAGAAATCGAAGAAAAGAGAAAACAGCAGAAGCAGAAAGACATCGAGGAGCTTTTCAAAACCATCGGCTTTCAGGATTTTATTGTATTGGAAAGAATCATGGATCCGAAATGGCTGAATGCAACGGTATCTCTTGGCAAGATTGAAGAACAGATGAAGAATATCCTGTTTAAGGTCGGAACAGAAGTTGCTACGATCAGCAGTCTTCCGGAATTCAGCTTTGAAGCGTTGGAAATTTATAAGAAGACACTGGACCTGAATCAGGCGATTGCCGAAGGACAGAGACTGGCAGAGATTCAGAAGAAAAAACAGCAGTATGAGGAAGATCAGAAACGGATTGCCGCTGAAAAGGCAAGGCAGGATGCGGAACAGAAAATGGCAGTACAACCTGCAGTTGAGACCCCGGTTGCGGACAGTGTTCCAGTTGTTGAAGAGAATGCGGAAGCCGAGGCAGAAACAGCTCAGGCTGATCTGATTCAAATGGATTTTCGTGTATGGGCTACCCGGGAGCAGCTGCTTGGTTTGAGAGAGTATCTAATCGGGCATCAGATCAAATTTGGAAAGGTGGAGTAAAAAATGGCAGTACAGAACAGTTTAGCAAAAAGACAGACGAAGACAGGAATGGCAGCCTACCTGACGCAGGATGCAGTAAAGAAGCAGATTAACAGTGTAGTTGGTGGGAAGAATGGTACAAGATTCATTTCTAGTATTGTATCGGCAGTTCAGACTACACCGGCTCTGCAGGAATGTACGAATCCAAGTATTTTGTCAGCAGCATTACTGGGAGAGGCATTGAACCTTTCCCCATCCCCACAGCTTGGTCAGTTTTACATGGTTCCTTTTGATAATAAGAAGAAAGGATGCAAAGAAGCACAGTTTCAGCTTGGTTACAAAGGATATATTCAGTTGGCAGAACGTTCAGGATATTATAAAAAATTAAATGTTCTTGCAATCAAAGAAGGTGAGCTGATCCAGTATGATCCTCTGAACGAGGAGATCGAGGTTGAACTGATCGAGGATGATGTGATCCGTGAAGAGACTCCGGCCATGGGATATTATGCGATGTTTGAATATGAAAACGGATTCCGCAAAACGATGTACTGGTCGAAAAAGAAAATGCTTGCACATGCAGAAAAGTATTCTCAGGCATTCAAGAGAAATGGTGGAGCGAAATCTTTGGAGCTTTTGGAGCAGGGAAAGATTCCGGAAAAGGACTTATGGAAATATTCTTCTTTTTGGTTCAAGGACTTCGACGGAATGGCCATGAAGACGATGCTCCGCCAGCTGATCAGCAAGTGGGGAATCATGAGCATAGATCTGCAGAATGCCATTGACAAGGATATGGCTGTGATCCACGAAGATGGCACAACAGATTATGTGGAAAACGAACCCGAACAGAATACTGTTGTAGCTGAGAAGGAGATTCAGGAGGTGATGGATGGAAAAGCAGCAAAGCAGGAAAAGAATATTGAAGATGAATTTTTCAGTCAGCAGTAAGAGGAAAGGAGATCAACTATGCAGCATATAAGGAAGATTAACGATTATTGCGTAAAATGATACTTTCTTATGATTGATCATATGTCACACACGTAACTTGTAAATCATGTTTCTCCTGTACCGGATACGCTGATCCGGTGCGGGAAGAAAGGAGAAGAAATGAAATCAGTATCATTTCATGTTCCGGGAAAGCCGCAGGGAAAGGCAAGAGCAAGAACTGTCTATAATAAAAATTTAGGTCATTCTATCAGTTATACTCCTGAGAATGACTTATTATATGAAAATCTGATCAAAGCAATGTATATCACTGCTGCCAAAGGAACAAGATTTGACAAAGATATACCGGTGGCTCTCCGGATTGTAGCAAGATTTGAGCCTCCGAAGAGTACCTCAAAGAAAAAAGCCCAGCAGATGCTGGAAGGTGAGATCCATGTCATGAAGAAGCCGGATGTGGATAATATTGTAAAAGTTGTAGCAGACGCTCTGAACGGAGTAGCCTATAAGGATGATACGCAGATCGTATTTGTTGCGGCAAAAAAAGCGTATTCAGCCGAGGAGGGACTGGATATCGTGGTGGAGGAATATAGAGCAACAGAATAAGGGGAAAGGTGGTGGCAGCAGTGCCAAGACCAAAAAAGAATGGGTTGGATTACTTTCCACTTGATGTTGACTTCCTCGATGATCCGAAAATAAAGATACTAAAAGCCAGGTATGGCAGAGATGGTATCGTGTTTTATATCTACCTCTTGTGCGAAATATATAAGCAGGGATATTACCTGCAGGTAGATGATGATTTTGAGTATATTATATCTGATGATTTAAAAATTGATCAGAACAAGGCGAAGCAGGTCTTGAACTTCTTGCTGTCACGGTCACTGTTTGATAACAAACTTTTTCAGTCGGACAAGGTCTTGACCTCTGCCGGAATACAGAAAAGATTTCAGCTTGCTGTAAAAGAACGGGCAAGAAAAAATCCGATAGAAGTTGGAAGGTACTGGCTTTTGAAAAAAAATGATACAGAACCTTTTATTAAGTGTACCCATTTTAGGGATTTATCCGAGAAAAAAGAGAGTTATTCCGGGAATAACGATTGTAATTCCACGGATAAATCCCTAAAGAAAAGTAAAGTAAAGAATATAAATAATATATTAGGATTCAGCCCGGAACTGGAACAGGCATTTCAGATGTATATTCTTGTTCGTTCAAGCAATTACGGAGCGATGATACCGGAACAAATACAGGCACTGAGAGAGGATCTGATCAAGTTGAGCGACAAGGAAGAGGAACGGATTGCGATTGTGAAAAAAGCTACTGCAGGAGGGTGGAAAAGTTTCTATAAAACGACCACTTCGGAGAAAAAAAGGAAAACAACTGTAAGGAATAATAACAACTTTGAACGGCGGAGATATGACATGGATGATCTGGAAAGCAAGCTACTTGGAAGGTAATTAAGAATGGCTGGGCGGTATGCCCGGTCCAAGGAAAGATTGGGGGATATGATGAAGTTTAAGCAGAACATTGATTGCAAACAAGACATATACGGCAGAATACCTTACGCATACATCACTGGAGCAGATCAGAGAAGAGCTTGGGCTTCAGATAGTGATAAGGAGGAATGATTGATGGACGTTAAAAAGACAAAAGTAGAAAGCCTTGACATAATCGTGACCATGATGGAGGACAAGCCATACTACGAGATAAAATACAAAGAAATTGGCAGTGATCATTTTTGTATCGGGTACAGTTCATATCGCTTAGATTATGTGTTGGAATGGAAAAAGCAGTATTTTGAGTTGATTGAAAGTGAAGCAGGAGCGGATTCAGGATGGATCCCATGCAGCGAGAGGCTGCCGGAAATAAGAGAAGATGTCCTTGCTACAGTAAAATACAGTGGGTTCATGGGAATGTACGGAACATGGATAAAAACAGGACATTTAGAAAACGACAATGATTGGTTTGGTGATTGCATTGGTGGAAAAGTTATTGCCTGGATGCCGCTTCCGGAACCGTACAAGGAGGAGTGAGAAGATGGAGAACGAAAAAGCAATTAAGATATTAAAAGGGGGAGTTGGGGACAGCAAACATCACAAAGCTATGAGAATGGCGATAAAAGCACTAAAAAAGCAGATTCCACAGAAACCATTCAAGAGCTATCTCAATGTGCAAGACAACGACTATGTGTACGTGTGTCCAGCGTGCGAGAGATTCACAGAGACTCCCGATGAGATGGAGATCGACAGTATTCAGTACTGTGGATGGTGCGGACAAAAATTAGATTGGAGTGAAGAAGATGAGACTGATTGATGCTGACAAGATTACGAGTGGTGAAATTGCAAAGTATCTAGGGAGAGGCTACGAGTTTTGTATTCCCGATATTGAAGATATGCTAAAAGAACAGCCAACAGCCTATGACGTGGACAAGGTTGTTGATATGTTGGAAGATTTCAAAGACATGGAACTGATTGACGGAACACCAGCACATGGCATTAATGAATACCAAAGAATATGTAAATGTATTGAGATTGTGAAATCCGGTGCTAAGCAATGCGAGGCAGATACGAGGTGAATAAGAATGAAAATGACAAAGAAAAACATATCTGAATACTGTTTGCGAAACGGTGTTTTGGTATATGAACAATATGACGAAAAAGACAGGAGAAAGAGATTTTATAGAATGAGCATCCCTGTATTCACAGAAGGAGAGACCATTCCAACATCAAATTATGATTATATTGTGCATAGACCGATTGATTGTTATAACCATGTTAAAAAGCTGCTGGAAGATGACGAATTTAGGCTTAATGTGGCAAGGTGGGTGCGAACATGGTATGACGTTGCAATTGACTAAACTGAAATTTAGGAAAGGAAAGGATGTCAAAACATGATTAAACCGATACTATTCAACACAGATATGGTACGTGCGATTTTAGACGAAAGAAAGACGGTAACAAGGCGACTGGTTAAGTTTCTTCCCGGAGAAAATCCGAATTGGACAGGTTACATAAAAGACGGATTGATGTTATACAACGGAAATAATGAGCCGTGTTGCAGAAAATCTCCATATCAGGTTGGAGATGTTATGTATGTACGTGAAACGTGGTCGGAAGGATATGGGGAAGGTACATATATTTACAAAGCTGATGATAAACTTGCGGAGTTGCCCGAATTTAAGGAATCATCAAAGCTGATATACCATCCATCCATTCATATGCCAAAGGAAGCTGCAAGACTGTGGTTAAAAGTTACGGATGTTCGTATGGAGCGGTTGCAGGAGATTACGGCGGATGGAATCAGAAGCGAGGGGCTTTCTTCTATGGCTGTTCATGCCGGAGACATGGAAATTGCCTTAAAAGAGTGGGAGTTGCTTTGGAACAGAACCATCAAGAAAACCGACATTGACCGCTACGGATGGGATGCAAATCCGTGGGTGTGGGTAATAGAATTTGAATGTAGTGAGAAACCTGGCGAAATAAATTAGAATTTATGGAGGTATTAAAGTATGGAATTTGATGAATTTATGGAAGAAGTAATGAGGACTTGCGAAAAGGCATTAGCGGAAAAAGGGTATGACAAACACGGAAATACTTCCACCTATTCGAGTGACCAAAAATTATCTATGGCTGAACTACTCACATGGCGATATCTTGAAAAAGAACTTGGTACAAAAGTAGAGAATATGATTGCCACCGCAAAAAGAGAAGTGGAAGAAAGTCTCGTAAAGTCATTGGAGCAGAAGTTGAAAGAAAATCTTGCAAAAGAAACAATCGAGAGAATGAATATTCCTGATGCTTTGAAAAGATTTAGTGAGATGGCACTTGAAGATAAAGCGGAATAGATGGATGGGAGAAAGGAACGAATTATGAGAAAGTATAACATTAAACTACCAAGAGGAATTGAAGTAGATATTTTTAATCTGCCGGAGGACTTTGAGGAGCAGATAAAAGAATCTTTTAGAGGATACACCGAGGAAACAGCAAAAGAATACAGATATTGCGACAAGCTTGGATATATTGACTGTTGTGTACGGCATCTGAATAAAGACAAGGGTTCTGACGATGTCGTAAATGAAATGGTCGAGGGACGTATTCTCTATGAGTGGAGAGAATACGGAGAAATCATACAGGAAGATGATGTGTATTGTTTTGAATTCATGAACGAATGCTATGACAGAGGAAACAAAGATGCAAGTCTGTATTCTCACTTCGGCAATGATGACCACCATATTTTCGATCAGATTCAGAAAGTGCTGGTAAAAGTAATTACAATTGTAATGAATTATGAGGACTGATGAAGAAAAGGAGAACAAAGATGAAGAAGGAATCACTGCCTCATAAAATCCTGAGGAAATTCGGGTTTATCAAAGACATTGAGGATGATAGGAAATTGAAAATGGAGATGTGCGAAAGAGCAAGAAATGCAAATGTATGCCCAAAGAATTGCGATATGTGCGCATGGAATTCCAAAAACAGATGAGAATTTAGCAAAAGTGTCAATTTCATTAACCGGAAATGTTGTAAATCAAATTGCTGAAAAGTATGTGTTCCGGTTTCCGAAAGACGAGGAGGTCGAATAAATGCGATACACAGAATATCATGCTGGGAAAGCAGTAATATCGAAAGAAAGGAGTGATACCCATTGAAGCGAAGCATAGACAGACGCTGGAGTCCAGCAGAGATCCGGCAGAATCAGAAAGAACACTATGCCGGGATGGCAGAGCATCCACCGGATCGGAAAGCCAGTGCAGACTTCCATCGTCCGGCATACCCGAATTATACAGTAGAGGATGCACTGAAAAAGTGGGGAGTGGATACAAAGAAGGGAGTTGATGCCGGTGGAGTGGAACATTGATGGCTATGTCCGGCTCGCCCATGCGATCGTGGAAAAAGCCGGGAGAGATTACCGGACGGTCCTGAAAAAGCTGAAGAGGCATCCTGAAGACAGTCAGGCACAGTATGAGAAGAAACGTATTGAAAAGTTCTTCCGTGAAGATGCCGGAGCATATATGGACATTGACGGCGATTACATCATAAACAGGATACGGAAGGAAGTGGACAAGGATGAAAGACTTGCTAAGGCGATACAAAAAGCGAAAGAAAGAACTGCTGACTCTTGAGCAGTCACTGGAACGGCTGTATGACCGTCTTGAGAGCGTTCCGACCGCATCGGGGAAGGTGGAAAAATCCGGGGATGACTTTCCATACATCCGGGAGCATATCAGTGTAGAAGTGCCGGAACCAGCAGAAGCGACACGGATCAAGCTGCGGATCAGCGAGAAAGAACGGCAGAGGACAGCCGCACAGGCAGAGATCGATACCGTAGAATCTTACATAGCCGGACTGCCGGAAGGATTGGAAAGGACAATACTGGAATCCATATATCTCGAAGACATGACGCAAGAAGAGGTGGCGAGGATGACGGGATATACAAAAGGGCGGATTTCACAAATAATTTCGCAGACTGTAAAAGATTAAACAAATTAAACTTTTGAATATGCTATAGTTATAATGCAAGAAGTGAAAAGCTTCTTGGGATACTTTCGACAAATACTCCCCGTACAAAGGCACCCTGAAAAGGGTGCCTTTTTGTATGCGGGGAGATGTGAGGTGAAATATGAAAAATGAGAGTTACGAGGAATATGTAGAAAAATTTAAGCCAAAAAAGACTACTGATGATTGCTATACACCGCCTGAGGTGTACGAGGTGATAAAGGACTGGGTCTGCAGACGGTATGGCACAGATCCTGAAAAGATTATCCGTCCGTTTTGGCCGGGAGCCGATTATCAGTCGATGGAATACCCGGAAGGATGCGTTGTGGTAGACAACCCTCCGTTCTCGATCCTGTCAAAAATCTGTGAATATTATTTGGAGCGGGGCATCCCGTTCTTTTTATTTGCCCCATCATTGACGTGCTTAAACGGGAAAAAGACCGTGCAGCGGATGAGCCATATTATCTGCGATTGCAGTATCGTATACGAAAATGGGGCGGTTGTAAAGACGTCTTTTGTGACGAGCTTCGAGCCGGAGATTACAGCACAGACATCACCGGAACTGACAAAGCTGGTGAATGATGCTGTAGAACGGAAGAGACGGGAGACAGTAAAAGAGCTGCCGAAATACGACTACCCGGACTATGTTGTTTCAGCAGCCATGATGCAAAAAATGGCAAGGTATGGGATTGATTATCAGGTAGAGAGAGGACAATGTCTGCACGTTAGTTCACTGGATGCACAGAAAGCAATGAAAAAATCAATATTTGGCGGCGGATTACTGCTGTCAGAGAAGGCAGCGGCAGAGAAAGCAGCGGCAGAGAAGAAAAATGCTATAGTATTTGAGCTGTCGGAGCGGGAAAAGGATCTCGTAAGACAGTTGGGGATATAACGCAAAAATAGATCAGAATTGAAGGTGGTGAAGTGGCGAGTGGATATGAAAACTTAATCCCATTGAACAAACGAACAAAGGACGAACAAAGGAGTATTCAGTCCGCAGGAGGGAAAAAGTCAGGAGAAGCGAGACGCAGGAAAGCGGCTCTCCGTGACACTATGAACAGGCTGCTGACCATGCAGGTCAACGTTGAGGGATTGTCGGACGTGATCCGTGCCGACAGTGGAGGGGATACCACTTATGAGGATGTGATCACGAGGGCGATGATCCAGCAAGCCATGATGGGAGATGTGAAAGCCTATCAGGCTATCATGAAAGTGGTCGGACAGACCGAAAGGTCAGAAGAAGATCTTGAAGAACAGCGTATCAGGACTGACAGGGCTAAAAGAGCCAGAGATCAGGAGCTTGGAGACACGGACGAGCAGAACGAGAATATTGGTGACTTCTTGAAAGCGATAAAACCGAGCCAGGAAGATCTTAATAATTTATTCGATACTGAAGCCGAAGAACAGGAGAATGAAGACGATGCCGAGAAAGCAGAAGAAACCGACGAGATTTAAATTTGCCCCATTTTCCGAACAGCAGCGGAGGCTTATGCACTGGTGGAGACCACCACTTGCAAGCTCCTCCTGTGATTTTGTAGTAGCGGATGGAGCTATCCGATCAGGAAAAACGATAGCCTGTATCATAGGATTTCTCACATGGTCACAGGAAATGCATTCGGGACAGTCGTTCATCCTTGCCGGAAAGACGATGGGAGCGTTGAAGAAAAACGTGATCCGTCCTATGCTTCAGATTCTTGAGGCATGGGGGTGGCCGTATGAGTATATCAGGTCAGGAACGGATGGAAGAATTGAGATCGGGAGCAATACATACTACCTGTACGGAGCAAATACCGAAGCGGCACAGGACGCTCTTCAGGGATTGACTGCTGCCGGTGCATATTTGGATGAGGCGGCACTGTTCCCGAAGAGTTTCGTCGATCAGGCTATCGGGCGATGCTCGGTGGAGGGTGCAAAAATATGGATGAACTGCAACCCGGCAGGACCACACCATTACATCCGAGAAGAATATATTCTTCAGGCAAAAGAGAAAAAGGTCTGCCATCTGCATTTCATGATGACGGATAATCTGACCTTATCTCCTAAAGTGCTGGAACGATACCGGAGAGCATGGCCGCATGGCAGTGTATTCTACAAGCGTTTTATTCTCGGAAAATGGGTGGCTGCTGATGGACTTATTTACCAGCAGTTCGCAGACCATGTGGAAGATTACCTTATCAGCAGTGAGTGGCTATTAAAAAACGAAATAGCATATGCAGTGATCGGAGTCGATTTCGGAGGTACGAAGTCGGCTCATTCTTTTACCCTTACAGGATTCACGAAAGGGTATAAACAGGTTGTTGTGCTGGATGAGTATTATTGTAAGAAGCGGATCAACCCAAAACAGTTGCAGGATGATTTTATTGATTTTGTAAAAAGAGCAAAGAGCCGGTACAAAGTGTACGAAGCGTATTGCGATAATGCTGAGCAGGCATTGATCGCAGGACTTGAGAGTGCGGTAGCCCATGCACATATAGCCATAGATATCAAGAATGCAATCAAGGGATCTATCAATGACCGGATTGCATTCTATAACAGTCTGATCGCTCAGCACAGATGGAAGATCATGCGGCATTGTACGCATATCATTGCGGCGTTTGAAGAAGCGGTATATGACGAGAAAAAGAAGAACATGGATGTCCGGCTGGATGATGGGGAAATGAACATGGACAGTCTTGACAGCACAGAATACAGCACGGAAAGCGTGCAGGAGGATATTCTGTATATAGCAGCCTAGGAGGTGGGAAGAAAAATGGCAACAGCAGTGAACAGGATAGTAAAGGGCTACTTGTTAAAGCGTGGCTTCAGTGTGGTATCAGACGATACATACAGCCACATAGAAGAGTGGCTTGACTGGTATCAGAATGACGTGGAGAAGTTCCATAAATACAGCGTATACAACGGTGTAGTTATGACAAAGCAGGAGCGTTATAAGCTTGGGATGTCCAAGACGGTCAGTGAAGACTGGGCGAACCTACTACTGAATGAAAAGGTGGCAATCCATGCGGGAAAATATGATGCAAGGCTTACAGAGATTCTGCGGGCGAACAACTTTCAGACCCGGGCGAATCAGTTGCTGGAATTATCCTTTGCCCTCGGTACAGGGGCGTTCGTAGAATACAAAAATGCAGACGGTGATGTGGTCATTGATTATATTCGGGCAGACATGATCTACCCGCTGACATGGGATAACGGAGACATAACAGAATGTGCTTTTGGTACTCCGAAAGTCATGGACGGGAAAAAAGTGATTTACGTCCAAATTCACCGTTTCGGACGTGGCGAGGGCGAAAATGATGATGAATACTACGTTGAGAATAGATATATAGATCAGGAATCAGGAAAAGAGACTGATGTACCGGAAGATATTGTGGAAATTGTCGGCACGAAAAGCGTAGAGCCACTTTTTCAGCTGGTTACTCCAAATATCTGCAACAATATTGACTTAGACAGTCCGTTGGGAATATCAATCTATGCAAATGCTCTCGATGAAGTGAAAGGCTGTGACCTGATTTACGACAGCTATATGAATGAGTTTGTTCTCGGTCGTAAGAGGATCATGGTTCCGCTAAGTCAGGCGAAGAGGCAGATGGAGGCTGACGGGGTTACAAACCCAGTATTTGACCCGAATGATACGGTCTACTACATTCTGCCGGAAGACAGAAGTGGAGAGAACAAGCTGACAGAGGTGGATATGACGATCCGGGCATCGGACCATGAGCTGGGAATACAGAGAGCGTTGGATCTGCTCAGCTTCAAGTGCGGAATGGGTGCAGGACGCTATAAATTCGAGCAGGGCGGTGTAAAGACAGCCACGGAGGTTATATCTGACAAGTCCGACCTGTATCAGAACCGGCAGAAGCATTGTATTATCATATCCGCTGCGATCATTAACATGATCCGGGCTGTATCGTTCCTCGATCAGGGCGGGGCAGTTGATGCAACAGTGGATTTTGATGACTCTATCATCGAGGACAGCAATACGATCATTGATAAAAATATCAAGCTGGTCGGGGCAGGGCTAAGATCCAAAGTGGCAGCAATCATGGAGATCAACAAGTGTTCTGAAGATGAGGCGTTAGAAGAACTGGAACGGATCAGAGAAGATGGACAAGTTACCGGCCAGGACATTGACTGGACAGATACGGAGGACGATGAAGATGAACTGGACACGACGGATGATCCACCCGAAGAGGATGAGGATGCAGACGACCCGGAAGGGGATGATGGCAAGAGTGATGAATAAGGTGGTAAGATGGATATCATGGAAAGTCAGCAGATTGCTGAAGAAATTGACGGGTATTACATAGACCTGGAAAGTCAAATTATGCAGAACATCGCCAAGCATCTGAGCGCCTGGGGACAGCCTATCGCATCGGACGAGTGGCAGATCCGCAGGCTTGCGGAGATCGGTAAGCTGGATCAGGAGCATATAGCGATGATCGCAAAAATGTCAGGAATCAGTCAGACTGCAGCTATAAGGATGCTGAACGAAACGGCTGAAAAATCTATTAAGACGATTGACAGGGGATTGCAAAAGGCGGCAAGGGATGGACTTGCAGGAATCCCGGTAGTACCGAAGAAAAGTAGAGCCGTAAAGGAAGTGATGCAGACGTACCGGATGCAGGCAAAAGACGCTCTGAATACGTGCTGTACCGTGATGCTGTATAAAGCAAGAGCGGCTTACGTGGGACTTGTAAACGACATTACAAACGAAGCCCATGCTATCCTGTCAAGCTCAGCCACAAGTGTTGTGTCTGGGGTGGAATCCCGGCCCCAGGCCGGGGGGGAGCTTCTTACCA
>OCAM01000437.1_pt1 | contig 39968 bp, 31 predicted proteins | sample 1538281 | NCBI WGS metagenome assembly OCAM01 (sample SAMEA2580273, study PRJEB22360) | human gut metagenome | biome: human gut; feature: human-associated habitat; material: faeces | place: Denmark | collected 2008/2010 | reverse complement strand
AATATGCAAAAGCCGCAGTTGCTTTTGACACAGTGCTTCAGAATGCAAAAGATTCAATGGAAAAAATTGATTAAGATCAAAGAACAATTATAGCAATTCCGGTATTTTATGGAATTGCTATAATTATTTTACCAAAATGTTACTGTTCACTCCGTTCACAGTAACACCAAAACACCTCTCAGGATAACTTCTAACCAATAGTTAATAGACATCTCCTTGTTCCAACTGTATACTGGATATAAAGATTATATTTGTGGCCAGAATCTATTCTGTCCCGGATCACTGTATCAGAAAATCCATATACACCCAAATATTCAAAACAAGGAGGGCTTACATAATGAAAAAGAAAAAATTTCCGGTTTTTATTCTATGCTCACTTCTAACCCTTACCAATATTCAGACACCATGGGCATTTTCGGATGAAGCACCCGATGATCCGGTATTTTCGGATGAATCGGTCGATGATCCGGTATTTCCGGTTGAACTGCCCGACGATCCGGCATTTTCTGACGAAATCACTCCTGATGAAGCAACATACGCCAAAGACACTGCAGATATATCTGCTTCCGGAAATTCCATTCCGATCACTGCTGACAGTGGATTTGCAGACCCTGTTTTCCAAAAATGGATTTCCGAAAACATTGATACAGATCGCAACGGGCTTCTCTCTGACGAGGAAATCTCCATGTGCACAGAAATCAGTATTCCTTCCATGTCAGTCGATTCCCTGGAAGGCATCGAATATTTTTATAATCTGAAAACCCTGGACTGTTCTGACAATGAACTGCTGTTTCTCGATGTATCAGCCAACACAGTTCTGAAATCTCTGAACTGCTCGCACAACAATCTGCTCAGTCTGGATCTCTCCTCATGCAAAAAACTGAAAGATCTTGACATCTCCTTTAACAACTGTGGGAGCAACAGTTCCATCAGTCTTCCCAAAAGTTCTTCTGTGGAGAAATTAAACATCTCTTCTGTTGTTCTTGATGATTTTGATTTCTCCCGTTTTTCCAGACTGAAAGAACTGGATTGCAGCAACTGTAATCTGCGCACTCTTAAACCTGCATCTATGCCATCACTGGAAAAGCTTATCTGTTCCGGCAATCTCCTGGATACCCTGAACTTAAGCCGTCTTTCCGGTTTGAAATATCTGGACTGTTCTTCCAACAGTATACAGACTCTGAAACTGCCGGACACCAGATCACTGAATACCCTTTACTGCCAGAATAATCTTCTCACTAAACTGAACCTCTCCGGTTTTTTATCACTGAAGAAACTGAACTGTTCCGACAATAAGCTGTTGGAGCCTGATCTTCGCGGCTGCTTTCCCGAGGAACTGATCTGTAATGATAACGTGATCCGCACTCCTATGGAATTTTATGATCTGTCTCAGTTCGCTTCACCTGAAGATATCACCATAATGGAAAATGGCATGATCGACACCTCTTACCGGCTGACTGCTATTAATAAATTAAACCCTGTAAAAATCCGCCGCAGATTTACCAGTGCCGGCACAGAACAATATGGCACACAGATCATTTACATTGGATATCTGCTTGAAAATGATTTCCGATCACCTGCATTGTTTCAGCAAATGCAGCAGAACTATCCACTGACAGACGATCATATGCTTTCCCGCGAATATCTGAAGGAAGTTTCTTCCCTTTCCTTTGACGAAGATTTTCCGTTATTTTCTTCAGATCTGGCCTATTTTACAGGACTGAAAAGTCTGAGATGTACGGATCTTCCTCAAATCACCGAACTGGATCTCAGCAGAAATCCGGAACTTACCAAACTGATCTGTATTGGAACAGGTATCCGTTCTCTGAACCTTACCTCCAACAAAAGCCTGGAATCTGTTCATCTGTGTAACAACAGCCTTTCCTCATTAAATATAACCGGACTTACGTCACTTTCCAGCCTTGACTGCCGCTTTAATTCTCTGGTCAGCGTTGATACCACAGGCTGCACTGCTTTGAAGGATAACCTGTTCTTTCCGCAGCATACATGCACCGTCAATGCTGATCAGGCAGGAAAAATTTCGTTCGACCAACTGGGAAATTTCCATCAGCAGCTGGATACACCGGCAGCAATCCTCGCAGGCGATGAACTTCTGTACACACCCGGAGATGACTTCTTTACTCTTTTAAGTCCTGCCGTAACCATGACGGAAGCATCTTTTTCCATTATGGATACCAATACATGGCAGATTCTCGGAACCTGCCGGATGACCATAAACATTGAATCAGGAACTCCTGTCACTCCTGAAAAACCGTCATTAAAAAAAATCAAATCCACTCATGAGGTTACCATCACCTGGAAAAAAGCAAAGAATGTCAGTGGATACCGGATTCTCCGCAGAGAAAAGAATAAATCAGAGGCTTCATGGAAAGCAATCGCAACAGTTTCCTCTTCCCGTACCTCCTATACAGACAGTACCGGACTGATCAAGAAATCCTACCTGTATACAGTGCAGTCCTACACTTTCCGGAACGGTAAGAAAATCTACAGTAAATATAACACCAAAGGCCTGACCGGTACAGCAAAACTCAAACGCCCTGCGGTTAAAAAGCCCCCAAAAAATGTTGTCATAAATCTTATGTGGAACGAAGTTCCGGGTGCCGATGGCTATCGCATCTACCGCCGCAGGAAAGGTATCTCCAAATGGACAAAACTGGGAGATATTGAATTTTCCGGGTTGTATTACACAGACGAAACTGCTGTTTCCAAAACAGTCTATGATTATGCAGTCCGCCCATACCGTAAGCTTGGCAGCAAAATTTCTCTGGGTGATTACAGCTCCACCGGATACGTCTGCCAGACTGCAATTCCAAAGGTCAGCCTGACTTCTGTCACTGAGCAGGATGGCGGCGTCACAGTAAAATGGAAACACCAGCCTTATGTCACCGGCTACTTTATTTATCGTGCAGACGATCAGAACAGTAAATACTGTAAAATTTCAGATACACCAAACGGTCCTGATTCAGAGGAATACTATGCATATTATGAACCAGTGCCATTCGGCTCCGTAAATCCATTATATAAAGTTCGGGCATACGTCCTTATCGGTAAGAAATATTACTATGGACCATATTCCAGAGCACTGGCTCTAAATCCGTACTCCGATAATCTCAATGCTCACGATTTTTCGGAATTCCACATGGGTTACCAGTTAAGCAACAGTTCTTCCTCCACAGGTTTTGACCGTAACTATGATGACGGTGGCAGTTTTTCCATGGCTGCCGCCTATCTTACACGCGGATCCGGTCCTGTATACGAATGGCAGGCTCCTTACGAAAATATCTCATCAGCATCCTATGACTCATTCACACCTGCGCTTAGAGTAAATGAGATTATGTTTATTCCCCAGCGAAAGAATGCATTAGATAATCAGGCAATCAAACAGGCAATTATGAATTACGGTGCAGTATCTGCATCCTATCTCTCCGTCGACGAATACTACTCCAATGATCAGATTTCCTTCTGCCTTCCCGACGATTACGATGCAGGAAGGGCTCCTGCCGGTTCTGCACCTGTCATATCCACACAACATGCTATTGCTATTGTAGGATGGGATGATGATTACGCAAAAGAAAACTTTCCGGTCCGGCCGGCCGGCAACGGTGCCTTTCTTTGTAAAAACAGCTGGGGAAAAGATTTCGGGGACAATGGATATTTTTATATTTCCTATTACGACGACTTTCTGGGTATGCAGGAGTTCTCCATGGCATTCGGAAAGATTTCCTCTGATAACACCTGTAACCGCATTTATCAGTATGATCCTTTAGGTGCCACCACTGCTTTCGGTTATAATGATGAACTGTACTGTGCCAATGTATTCCCTGAAAACGGACAGAAATTAACCAGGAAAGAGCAGCTTGGTTCTGTCTCCTTCTATACCTATGATAATAATTATAACTATGAAGTTTATATTGTTTCTTCCTTTAAGAATCAAAACTCCTTTCAAAAGCTTCCTTCTCCTGCTGCCCGGGGAAACTGCCGGTATGCCGGATATCATACGGTAGATTTTTCCAGACCTGTGACTTTAAAAGCAGGCACACGTTTTGCTGTAGTCATAAAGTTATGGAGCAGCACAGGTGCAAAAACGTATTTCGAGGCTCCTCTGAACGGTACCAGTTCCAGAGCCACTGCTTCTGACGGAGAAAGTTATATCAGCCATCATGGGGATATATGGACGGATTTTAACACCTATCTGCCAAACACAAATGTGTGCATCAAAGCATTTACCAATGGTAAAATCACAGAAAATGTCCCTGCTGCCGGTTCAGACGGTAAAGATATTTCCTGTGAAAGCTACTCCGCTGAGGAACTGAAAGAACGAGGATTTCTCCTTAATCCGGCTTATGAAGACGGAAATTCAGATATGGTCTCTTCTGTAAGCACCGGAAACGCACCTTCAGCCTCTGCCCCTGTACTTCCTGCCGCCTATGACCTGCGTCAGAGTGGTCGTGTATCCCCTGTGAAAAATCAGGGGGAACAGGGATTATGCTGGACATTCTCCACTTACGCTTCGCTTGAGAGCTTTCTTCTTTGTTCCTGAAAAAAATCCTCTCCCGGAATATCTATGAACATTCATAAATATTTCCGGGAGAGGATTTTTTATAGTCATTTTACATTACAATCCCATTGATCTCCACATTCGCATCTACGTCCTGTGTATAGTCAATATCACTGTAATGGAATCCGAACATATGATAGAAATCTTCCCAGTAGCCGTCAATGTCGCAATACTGATTTACTGTATCTGTAGTGACTGCTTTCCAACATTTCTTTACTTCTTCCTGAATCTCAGGGAGCAGTTCGTAATCATCCATACGGATAAATCCGTTTTCATCTGTCCGGAAACCTTCCGGGGTATAGAGTTTCTGTGTAAAAAGCCTTGCAATCTGCTGAATACAGTTTTCATGATTTCCGGCCCTTTTCATAACTTTATAAAGAATAGCAAAATACAGCGGTACAACCGGAATAGCTGCACTTGCCTGAGTTACCAGACCTTTGTTTACAGAAATTACTGCGCGGACATCCGGATGTGCCTGATTAATCTCTGACATTGTTTTCTGTAAGTGCTGTTTGGCAGTTCCAATGGTTCCATGATAGTAGATTGGATAAGTCAGTTCCGGTCCGATGTAGGAATATGCTACGGTTACTGCATTCTCAGTCAGTACATCTGCTGCTTTCAGCGCATCAATCCAGTCTGCCCAGTCTTCGCCGCCCATAACTTTGACTGTGCTTAAAACCTCTTCTTCAGTAGCCGGTTCTACTGTTTTCTCTGTAATCTCATTATTTCTCAGATCCAGACTCTTCTCTGTAAATGGCTCATCTGTAGTTTTCAGACAGGAAGACCAAGTCTTTCCTTCTGCATCTGTACGTCTCGGTGCTGCCAGGCTGTAGACTACCAGGTCCACTTTTCCAAGATCCTTTTTGATCAGTTCAATCGCCTTCTCCTTGATTTCCTTTGAAAAAGCATCTCCGTTAATGGTCTTTGCATAAACACCTTTCCCGGAAGCCAGTCTGTGAAACTCTGCTGTATTATACCATCCGGGTGTAGCTGTCCTTCTGCCATTTGCCTGACGTTCAAACATGATTCCAAGAGTATCGGCACCACAGTTTTCCAGTGCACAGATACGGGATGCGAGGCCGTAGCCTGTAGAACATCCAATAATCAGAGCTTTCTTTGTTCCGTTTACAATTCCCTGCTTACAGGCGTAATCTGCCTGGTTGCGCACACTCTCTGCACATCCCTGCGGATGTGCGGTTGTACAGATATATTCTCTTACTTTTGGCTCGATGATCATAACTTTTCTCCCTAAATTTATTTCTTTGCCTGATATTTTTTAGTCAAGCGGATAAAATCATCCGCTTCGTTACTTGTTCATAATCGAATAACTGCTCCGCAGTATATACGCTTGAATTGTATGTATTGCAAATATTTTGAATCTCAAAATATTATAGCAAAGAAAAAGCAGAACGTAAAGTAAAAATCTCAGATTCTTCCCTATGTTCTACTTTTTTTACATTCTGGCTCTGATTTCATCTATAAACTTTGTGAAATATGCTCCGCCAGAACATTACATTACTTTTACCCACTATTTCGCAGTAGTACTTCCAAATCCACCATTGCGGATTTCTGTAGCATCATCATCTACCGTGATTCCGTACTCTACAAAGATTCCCTGCATGAATCCTGTATCTGCCGGGATTGTCAGAGTTTTGTTTTCATTGGAATCATTTGTGATCTTTGAAAAAATGTGGCCTTCGTTATCTGAATAGAAATAATCACTGTCAATGATACCAACTGTATTGTTCAGCTGAAGACGGTATTTAAATCCCAGTCCGCTTCTCGGATAACATTTCAGCACCCATTCCGGCTGCATTTCTACCCGGATGCCTGTAGGAATCTTCACTGTCTCACCCGGTTTCAGAGTAAATTCAGCAGGTGCAAAGAAATCATAGCCTGCGCTGCCTGCTGTTGCCCGCTTTGGCAGACGGATGGCTTCGTATACTTTCTCTGCTTCTTCCTGAGACTGTGCAAACGTATCCATCCAGTCTGCTGTAAAGCGTTCTTTACTTACTTTGTGAAATTTTGCGATTCGTTTCATCTGTTTTTCCTCCTGTCTGGTCATGCAAAGCTAACACACCTGCTTCGCAGTACACTCATAGCTGAATATTTGACTGATTCAGTAAAAAAGCAGTTCAGGTACACCTGACGCATACTTGAACTGCCTGTATATTTCTTATTTATGCAATACGACTTTTCCTTCATGAAGAGTTTTGGGAACATCGATCACTCTCTGATTGCTGGAACCTTTCCATTTCAGGGAAAGTTCTTTCTTGTCCACCTCAAATTCACCGTCTACGCAGACATCCAGATAACGCACAATCTCTTCTTTGCAGATCTCCTCCCAGAGGAAACCTGTATAAAGCCAGATTGTTTTACCAGGATATCTCTTTCTGATCTCCTTCGCAAAGGCTGTTACCTCAGTGATATTTGCCGGGTGCAGTGGATCTCCACCTGAAAAGGTAATTCCGCTCACATAATCTTTATCCAGTTCCGCAAAAATCTCCTTGCGTTCTGCCTCACCGAAAGGCAGTCCGCCGTTTGGATCCCAGGTGACAGGATTCTGGCACTCCGGACAGCAGTGATTGCATCCTGCCACCCAGAGCACTACACGAAGTCCGTCGCCATTAAGCATATCGTCCTTGGTAATATTGTGATATCTCATAATTTTTTACGCTTCTTCCGGTACGTCCTTCATGCTGAAGCTGATTCTTCCCATCTTGTCTTTGCCAAGGCAGACAACCTTAACTTTATCACCAAGTGTGAGAACATCCTCAACACGATTGATTCTTTCTTTACAGATCTTGGAAATGTGTACCATTCCCTCTTTACCCGGTGCAAATTCAACGAATGCACCAAACTCTTTGATGCTGACAACTTTACCTGTAAAGATCTGTCCTGCTTCAAAATCAGTTGCAATGATCTTAACCATGTTAGCTGCCTCATCCATGCTCTTCTGATCGACTCCACAGATAGATACCGCACCTTCGTCTGTGATATCGATCTTAACACCTGTACGCTCGATGATCGTATTGATAGTCTTTCCTCTCTGACCTACAACATCACCGATCTTCTGAGGATCGATCTGGATCTGAATGATCTTCGGAGCATATTCGCCTACAGATGTACGTGGAGCTGCAATACATTTCTCCATAACTTCTGTCAGGATATATTCTCTTGCTTCTTTTGTACGTCTGATTGCTTCTTCTACGATCGGTCTTGTCAGTCCATGGATCTTGATATCCATCTGGATTGCTGTGATACCGTCATGAGTTCCGGCTACCTTGAAGTCCATATCTCCGAAGAAGTCTTCAAGTCCCTGGATATCTGTGAGAACAATGTAATCATCATCTGTATCGCCTGTTACCAGACCACAGGAAATACCTGCTACCGGTTTTTTGATCGGTACACCGGCTGCCATCAGAGACATTGTGGATGCACAGATACTTGCCTGAGAAGTAGAACCATTGGATTCAAATGTCTCAGATACAGTACGGATCGCATATGGGAATTCCTCTTCGCTTGGAAGTACAGGAACTAATGCTCTCTCAGCAAGTGCACCATGTCCGATCTCACGACGTCCCGGTCCTCTGGATGGTTTTGTCTCACCTACAGAGTAGGACGGGAAATTGTAGTGATGCATATATCTCTTTGAAGTTTCAAATTCGTCAAGTCCGTCAAGCTTCTGTGCTTCTGCAAGAGGAGCCAGAGTTGTGATGGTACAGATCTGTGTCTGTCCACGTGTGAACATAGCAGAACCATGTACTCTGGGGATAATATCTGTCTCTGCTGCCAGAGGACGGATCTGAGTAATGGCACGACCATCCGGACGTTTGTGGTCTTTTAAGATCATCTTGCGGACAGTCTTCTTCTGGTACTGATATACAGCCTCGCCCAGAACTGCAAGCCACTCTTCCTTGTCAGCAAAAGCTTCTTTCAGTTTCTCTGTTACCTGACGGATATTTTCTTCTCTTGTCTGTTTATCGTCAGAGAATACGGCAACTTCCATTTCTGCCGGAGGTACGATTTCTTTGATCGCTGCGAAGAGTTCTTCCGGAACTGCACATGATTCGTAGCTGTGTTTCGGTTTTCCGCATTCTTCTACGATCTTATCGATAAATTTGATGATCTCCTGGTTTACTTCATGAGCTTTATAGATAGCTTCGATCATCTTGTCTTCCGGAACTTCTTTTGCGCCGGCTTCGATCATGATTACTTTCTCTCTTGTGGAAGCTACTGTAAGCTGAAGGTCAGATACATCTTTCTGTGCCATGGTAGGGTTGATGATATATTCACCATTGATCAGACCAACCTGTGTGGTAGCACATGGACCATCAAACGGAATATCGGAAATGCAGGTTGCAATAGAGGAACCAAGCATAGCCGGAATCTCCGGATTACACTGCGGATCAACGGACATAACCATGTTTACCAGTGTTACGTCATTTCTGTAATCCTTCGGAAACAGAGGACGCATCGGTCTGTCAATTACGCGGGAAGTAAGGATTGCATGCTCGCTTGCTTTTCCTTCCCTCTTGTTAAATCCTCCGGGGATTTTGCCTACTGCATACATTTTCTCTTCATATTCAACGCTTAACGGGAAGAAATCGATTCCTTCTCTTGGCTCTTTGGATGCTGTTGCTGTAGATAAAACTGTAGTATCACCATAGTGCATTAATGCTGCACCGTTTGCCTGTTTTGCAACGCGGTTGATATCTACTGTCAAGGTTCTTCCGGCTAATTCCATGGAATAACTTTTGTACATATGTTCATTCTCCTTTTTTCATAATTCTGTTGTCATTTTCTGTTACCGTTCACTGCATGTCCGGTAACTACTTTATTCTTTTCAAATTTGTCTGTTCCGTCTGCTGACAATCTTGTCCATCAACGTTCAGACTTTTTATGAAATTGTCACATTAAAACAGGAGTCCGAAACAACTGAAAAAACTACTTTTCAGGCAAATATATCTGCCTGTTTTGTTACTTTCATATACAAAATAATCTTTTCAGTAGTCTCGGAAATAACTCCTGTCATGTTTCGCAGCTTCTGAATATGCAGATGCAGTCGAAACAACAAGCCACCGCAATCCTGAAAAACACCATATTTTACAGAACTGCCATATACATAAAAAGGGAGGCGGATGGAAATCCGCCCCCTTCCGCATACTAAAAGGCTATTATTTTCTTAAGCCTAATTTTTCAATCAGTGCACGGTATCTTTCGATGTCTGTTTTCTTCAGGTAAGCTAACAGTCCACGTCTCTGACCTACCATTTTCAGAAGACCACGTCTGGAGTGATGATCTTTATGGTTGCTCTGTAAATGCTCTGTAAGTTCCTGAATTCTTGCTGTAAGAACTGCTACCTGTACTTCCGGTGATCCTGTATCGCCTTCAGTTCTTGCATATTCTTTCATGATCGCTGCTTTCTTTTCTTTTGAAATCATTGTGATTTCCTCCTGTATTCTATAATTATTATTGATTGACCGCCACACATTAAGAGATGGTCGGAGCGTCCGGTCCCTGAACATGGGCTAAATTCACCTTGGTTAGTATAGCACATTGATTCTGGCGTGTAAACCTCTTTTTTACAAAGTTTCAAAATATTCCTGTCCCTTCACAGCATCCCTCTCCAGCTGTGCCTTCAGTGCCTCCAGCGAAGAAAACTTCTGTTCAGGTCTGAGGAATTTTTTGAAATCCACCTTGCAGTATTCCCCATACAGATCTTCATTGCAGTCAAACAGATATGTTTCCACACCAATAAACTTCTCGCCGCCAACAGTAGGCTTATGACCTACATTGGTAATTCCCTGATAACTTCTGTCTCTGAAATGGGATACTGTGATATAAACCCCGTTTGGAGGCATCAGTTTCTCTACCGGAGGGATCAGGTTGGTGGTCGGAAGCAGATATTTATGTCCCATTCCACGTCCATGTTCAACGATTCCTTCTACTGAGAAATCTGTTCCCATAAGGAAACGGAATTTTTCCATATTCCCTCTGTTCAGTTCTTCCCTGACAAAGGTACTACTAATCTTACGGCGTCCGTCCATTTCTTTTGGCAGGACTTCCGTATGAAATCCATATTTCTTTCCGAACTCTTTGAGCATGGCAGGAGTTCCTTTCCGCTCATAGCCAAAACGGAAATCCTCTCCAACTGCCACATAGGAAACCTGCAGATCTCCTATCAGTATTTCTTTTATAAAATTCTCTGCTTTCATGTGCCGTATTTTCTCTGTGAGCGGACATTCCAACAGTATATCCACTCCCATTTCTTTCAATATACGACATCTCTCTTCCTTTGTGAGGATTGTTCTTGAGGCAGTTCCAAGCGCAAGTACAACCGCCTGTGCACCTTCCTGTTTCTGCTCAATAATTTTCTCAACCAGTTTCTGATGTCCGCGGTGTATGCCGTCAAACTTCCCAAGTGTTACCGCACTGTGTGAAATTCTGGGAAAATCATTCTCAATCCTTAAATATTCCATCATGTCTCCTAAAACATTTTTACAGGGAAATACCTGTTTCTTTTCTCGTCCCACTGGTAAACTCCGGCAAAACTGCCTTCACTGCTGCACATACGGATCCATCCGTTTTTCTCCTGTGCATCGACCAGTGCCTGTACAAGAGGATTTCCATTAGCCAGAAGTCTGTCCCCTTCTTTTGTACAGCATACCCTTGGATACTCTGCAAGAATCTCCTCAATACCGAGGATTTTACTCTCTATGATTCCTTTCTGCACTGCCTCTTCTGTCTGCGCCAGGGTAATGGCATCATCCAGTGTAAATCTGCCCACCTTTGTCCGCAAAAGACTTTCCATGGCAGCTCCACAGCCCAGCTTTTCCCCTATATCATGGCACAGAGTACGGATATAGGTTCCCTTGCTGCAGGTCACACGAAAACGCACCAGCGGAAAACTGATATCCAGAATTTCTATCTCATAAAAATGTACAGGTCTTGGTTTACGCTCCACAGTCTTGCCCTCTCTGGCAAGTTCATAGAGTTTCTTTCCATTGACCTTCAGTGCTGAATACATTGGCGGCACCTGCATATAGTCTCCCACAAAAGAACTGACCACTGTGCAAATCTCTTCTTCTGTAACGGAAAGCTCTGTAGTCTGTGAGAGAACAGTTCCGCTCATATCCTGGGTATCCGTAACAACACCCAGACGCATCACTGCCTCATAGGTTTTCTCTTTATCTGTGATCATATCCACCAGACGGGTTGCTTTTCCCAGAGCCACCGGGAGCACTCCTTCTGCATCCGGATCAAGAGTTCCGGTATGTCCGATTTTCTTCATATGAAGGATTCCCCGAAGCTTTGCCACCACATCATGGGAAGTGAATCCTTTTTCCTTACAGATTACAATTACTCCATCCATCAGACTTCCTGCTCCTGAAACTGTTTGCAGATCTGTTCTGTCACATTGTTGATCACATCATACACAGAACCCTGAAGATCACATCCTGCTGCTCTCATATGACCGCCGCCGCCAAAATATACTGCAATCTTGCTTACATCCACATTTCCGTTGGAACGCAGGGAAACTTTGAAAGACTGAGTTTCCACTTCATAGATAAACATGGCAACTTCCACTCCCGCTGTAAGACGAAGCTGACTGACGATACCATCCAGATCCTTGCCATCCACACCATAGAACTCCATGTCTCTTTTTTTAAGATATCCGATAATACATTTTCCATCCAGAAGCAGGATACTCTCTGCAAGAACACGCCCCATTACCTGATTCTGCACATAAGTTTTCTGATAGAAAGATTCGTCAATGATCTTACTGAAATTGAATCCTGTCTTCATCAGTTCCCCGGCAATACGCATGGTCTCCGGTGAAGTTGAAGAGTACTGAAATACCCCTGTGTCATGAACCATTCCCGTATAGATCGGCACTGCAATGGTACGGACCACTTTCTCAGGATCAAAAAGCCCATAGAGAACTTCACAGGCAGAGCTTACCTCTCCCCTGATATGATTCACCTGTGCAAATCCGGAGTTACTGATATGATGATCAATACATGCTGTTCTTTTTGCAGTGTCAAAGTATGGACCTGCAATGGCAAGTCTGTCTCTTGCACTTACATCACAGGTAACAAAAAGGTCATACTCTTTGTCACCGTCCAGCTCTGTTTTAATCTCATCCATACAGTCAATATGTCCGAAAACAGGTTTGGGATTATCCAGGTACACATCTGCCTGAATTTCCGGATAATAGGTTTTTACATATAAATATAACGCCATACAGGAACCAACGCAGTCACCATCCGGACGGATATGTCCGCCGATTCCCATTGTTTTCACACCTTCCAGTATTTCCGCAATATTTTCCATGTTCTCATCCTCTTTTAATTCTCATCCTGCTCCTCATCCTGTCTGTGGGAGTTGCTGTCTTTCTTGGTAACATCATCAATAAGCTTTGACATATTTACACCATACTCAATAGATTCGTCCAGGATAAAACGGATCTCCGGTGTATTTCTCAGGTTTAAATTACGCGCCAGCTGGCGTCTGATGTAGCCTTCTGCACTGTTCAGACCTTTGATCGTCGCTTCCTTTGCTTCTTTTTCACCCAGCACACTGATATATGCTCTGCAGGTTTTCAGATCAGGAGCCACTTCTACAGCCATGACAGAAGTCATCGGATGAATACGCGGGTCCTTGATCTCGTTGCGGATAATGGTGCTGAGTTCCTTCTGGACTTCCCCATTGATCCGGGTATTCTTAATACTGTTTTTTCTCATTTTAAGTTTTACTCCTATATATCCAGCAATTCTGTTAAATACTGTGAGCAATCCGGATCATCAACTATCCCGGTCACATTATTCTCTGAATTACCACAATCAAGTCAAGGTGCGCACCACACTGTACCTGACACTATGAACCGCGCACCTTACCTTTATAAACCATTACTATCTCGGTACTTCTACCATGATATAAGCTTCTACTTTATCTTCCTCTTTCACATCGTTAAATCCGTCAAATACAAGGCCACATTCGTATCCTGCCTTAACTTCCTTAACATCGTCTTTGAATCTCTTCAGGGATGCAAGCTCACCTTCAAATACCTGCTCGCCTTCTCTGGAAATACGAACCTTGCAATTTCTCTGGAAAATACCATCCAGAATGTAGCTTCCTGCAATCGTACCAACGCCGGATGCCTTGAACAGCTGACGCACTTCCGCATGACCGATAACTTTTTCCTCAAATACAGGATCAAGCATACCCTTCATGGCAGCTTCTACATCCTCAATTGCCTGATAAATAACTCTGTACAGACGAAGATCCACACCTTCCTGTTCAGCAAGCTGTTTTGCGGTTGCATCCGGACGGACATTAAAGCCGATAATGATCGCATTTGATGTAGCCGCAAGACTTACGTCAGACTCATTGATCGCACCAACACCGCCATGGATCACCTTTACAACCACTTCTTCGTTGGAAAGTTTGGTCAGACTCTGTTTTACAGCTTCCACAGATCCCTGTACATCTGCTTTGACAATGAGCGGAAGTTCCTTCAGATCGCTTGCCTGAATCTGATCAAAGAGATTATCCAGAGATAATTTGCCCTTAGTCTCCTCAAGAAGACGGTTCTTGTTCTCAGATACAAATGCACCTGCAAAGTTCTTGGCTTCCTTATCACTGTCAAATGCAAGAAGAATTTCACCTGCATTCGGCACATCACCAAGTCCCAGGATTTCTACAGGAGTAGAAGGACCTGCTTCTTTAATCCTGCGTCCCTTATCATCCATCATGGCACGAACCTTACCATTGCATGCTCCTGCTGCAATAAAGTCTCCCACATGAAGAGTACCTTTCTGGACAAGGATCGTGGCAACCGGACCTTTACCTTTATCAAGCTGAGCCTCGATTACAAGACCTCTTGCGGAACGGTTCGGGTTTGCCTTTAATTCACATACCTCGGCTGTAAGAAGGATCATCTCAAGAAGAGTATCGATTCCCTCTCCTGTATGTGCGGATACAGGAACAAAAATCGTACTTCCGCCCCAGTCTTCCGGGATCAGTTCATATTCAGAAAGTTCCTGTTTTACACGCTCAATATTAGCACTTGGCTTATCAATCTTGTTGATTGCAACTATGATCTCAACGCCTGCCGCCTTCGCATGGCTGATAGCCTCTACTGTCTGAGGCATCACACCATCATCAGCTGCTACAACCAGAACTGCAATATCTGTGGAGTTTGCACCACGCATACGCATAGCTGTGAAAGCTTCATGTCCAGGTGTATCCAGGAATGTGATCTTCTGTCCGTTAACCTCTACTACAGAAGCACCGATGTGCTGTGTGATACCGCCTGCCTCTCCACGTGTTACATTTGTTTTACGGATTGCATCCAGAAGGGATGTTTTACCATGGTCGACGTGGCCCATAACACAGACTACAGGTGGTCTTGAAACCATATCTTTTTCGTCTTCTTCATCCTCTTTGAGGAGTTCTTCAATAACGTCTACCTTCTCTTCCGGTTCTGCAATGATATCGTATTCCAGAGCAATCTCCTGAGCTTTCTCAAAATCGATCTCATGGTTTACAGTAACCATCATACCCTGCATAAAGAGCTTCTTCACAATTACTGACGGCTGCATTTTCATAGCTTCTGCCAGTTCGCGGATCGTCATCTTCTCCGGAAGTGTGATTTCCTTAACCTCAGGTTTCTTCTCTTCCTGTTTTGGCTGCGGAGCCGGTTTCTGCAGAGCTTTCGGGATTCTGGAATTCTTATTGAATCCACCCTGATTTGGTCTGCGTCCGCCACTCTGTGTCTTATCAAAATCTTTTTTCTTGTTTTTGTTCTCTCTGTCTCTTTCTCTCTTGCTGTCTTTGGAAGTCTTTGTCAGTTCCGGTGCAAATGCCATATCGTCATTCTTTCTTGTATTCTGGCGCTGTCCCTGACGTCCCTGACTGCCACCGAAGCGTCCGTCACGTCCTTCACTTCTGTTTCCGTCCGGACGACCCTGGCCATTGCCCTGCGGTCTTCCTCCCTGACGGTTTCCATCTCCCTGTGGTCTTCCCTGGCCGAAACGTCCTCCCTGACGATTTCCATCACCCTGGAATCTTCCGCCCGGACGGCCCTGACCATCGCCCTGGGATCTTCCCTGTCCGAAACGTCCTCCCTGGCGGTTATCTCCCTGGGATCTTCCCTCGCCCTGAGGTCTTCCCTGACGGTTTCCATCGCCCTGGTTTCTTTCCTGGCCAAAACGTCCTCCCTGGCGGTTATCTCCCTGGGATCTTCCTTCACCCTGAGGTCTTCCCTGACGGTTCTGTCCGTCCGGTCTTCTGTTGCCTGTACCTGGGCGGTCATTATTATTTCTTCTTGGTCTGTCACCGTCTGTTCTTGAACTGTCGGAATTTCTTCCTTCTGCATTTCTTGGTGAACCTGTTCTCTCGCCTTCAGCTTTCACAGGTTTCTTTCTTGTTTTTCCTCCGTCACTTGCATTCTGTGCATGAAAAACGCGGATAATATTTTTTTTCTTTTTAGGTGTTTCAGTTTTATCTCCTTCTGATTTTGCTGTTACAACCTTTTCTTCTGTCTTGGGAGTCTCCAATTTCGCAATATGCTCCTTTCCCCTGTTATTATTGTCTTTTCTGAATCTATTCTTTACTTCCGAAACCGCAGGCTCATCCACCATACTCATATGGCTTCTCACATCAACGCCTTTTGATTTCAGAAACTCGATCACTTCTCTGTTCTGTCGTCCAAGCTCTCTGGCCAGCTCATGTACTCTTAATTTTGACAATCGCTATACCTCCTTCATGATTGCTTTCGCAAAGTTCTCATCCTGGACAGCCAGACAGGCGCGGTACTCCTTTCCCATTGCTCTGCCTAAGCTCTCTTTATCTGAGAAGAAGAAAATCGGAACTTCATAAAAACTGCACATATTCCTGAATTTCTTCTTTGTATTCTCGGAGGCATCCTCAGCAACGATCACAAGCAGTCCTTTTCCGGTCTTTACAGATTTCTCTGTGGAAAATTCTCCGCTTACGGTCTTGCCTGCTTTGGTAGCCAGCCCTATCAGCGACAGTACTCTGTTATTTTTCAATATCTTCCAGCTCCTTCTTAAGTCGTTCGTATACCTCATCCGGAACCGCAGTTTTCAGTGAACGCTCAAGTCCATGATTTTTAATCGCTTTATCCAGACATTCTCTGGAAAGACACAGATATGCGCCTCTGCCGTTTTTCTTACCGGTAGTATCAAGCACGATCTCATCTTCTGTAGTCTTAAGAACTCTGAGCATCTCTTTCTTGCTTTTCATTTCCCTGCAGCCGGTACACTGGCGCATGGGAATCTTATTCTTCGTCTTCATTCTCTCCTGCTTCCTGAGCCTGTGGCTCTTCTTCTACAGGAACTTCCTCTGAAACTTCTTCTGCTTCGGTTTCTTCTGTCAGGGAATCTTCTGCTGAAGTTTCCTCTGCTGATGCCTCAGCTGCATCTTCTGCAGTCTCGTCATCATCATAATCATAGAAATCACCGGCTTCTTTTGCCTGAGTCTCACTCTTGATGTCAATCTTAAATCCTGTAAGTCTTGCAGCAAGACGTGCATTCTGACCTTCTTTACCGATTGCAAGGGACAGCTGATAATCAGGAACAACTACCAGAGCTGTCTTCTCATCAGGATCTGCCATAACTGCGATAACCTTTGCAGGGCTCAATGCATTCTCGATCAGGATTGCAGGATTCTCATCCCAGTTGATGATATCGATCTTCTCACCGCGAAGTTCCTCAACTACTGCATTGACACGTGCACCGTTCATACCTACGCATGCACCAACTGCATCTACATCCGGATCGTTGCTCCATACAGCAATCTTTGTACGGGAACCGGCCTCACGTGCGATGCTCTTGATCTCAACAGTTCCGTCTTTTACTTCTGCAACTTCTGACTCAAAGAGACGTTTCACAAGTCCCGGATGAGTTCTGGATACCAGAATACGAGGTCCCTTCGGGGTATCCTTGACTTCAAGAATATACACCTTTATTCTCTCTGTCGGCTGGAAGGTTTCCCCTTTCACCTGTTCATTCTCACTTAATACTGCATCTGCCTTACCAAGATTGATGCTTACATTCTTGCCCATCACACGCTGTACAATACCGGTTACTACTTCTTTTTCTTTTCCATAGTATTCATCATACAGCACTTTACGTTCTTCCTCACGGATTTTCTGCAGGATAACGTTCTTTGCATTCTGTGTCGCAATACGTCCGAATTCCTTAGACTGAATCGGAACCTGTATCATGCCTCCGATCTCAGCTCTTGATGTGATCTTCAAAGCATCTGCCAGAGAAATCTCCATTGCAGGATCCTCTACGTATTCTACGATACTCCTGTCTGCATACACTGAAAAATCGCAGGTTTCCGGATCAATAGTTACATGTACATTGTCAGCTTTTCCAAAATGGTTCTTGCAGGCCTGGATCAGAGACTGCTCAATTGCCTCAAGCAGAGTATCTTTGCTGATACTCTTTTCCTTTTCAAGGATATCCAGTGCCTCCCTTAACTCTCTGCTCATTTTTTTCTTATCCTCCCGAATTAACTAAAACTCTATTGCGAGGCGTATCAGGGCTGTGTCTTTCTTATCAAAAACACGCTCGGTTCCATCCTCATCGATTGTCACACTGTTACTATCATATGCGGTCAAAATCCCGCAGAACTCTTTTTGCTTCTCGATTGGCCGATAGGTACGGATTTCCACCAGTTTTCCCATGTTTCTCTCAAAGTCTTTGTCTTTCTTCAGCGGTCTGTCCAGTCCCGGTGAACTGATCTCCATGATATAACTGTCTTCAATAAAATCATTCTCATCCAGTTTGTCACTGAAAGCTCTGCTGACTGTCTCACAGTCATTTACTGTAATTCCGCCTGGTTTGTCAATGTATCCTCTCAGATACCAGTTTCCTGCTTCCTTTACATATTCTACATCAACCAGTTCAAAGCCGTTAAGTTCTACGATCGGTGCCAGAAGTTCCTCTGCGCGCTTTTCATACTCTTCCCGTCTGCTCATTTTCCCACCTGCCTTTCCATGCAACAAATAAGAGTGGGCTCACGCCCACTCCTTTGTCAACAAGTTCTAATTTAGATGTATTGTAACACCAATTCCCGGCAATTGCAAGGCTTTTCCTGCAAAAACCTTGATTTTAGCGGATTTGTTGGTTTTATATACGTGGTTTTATTCCTTTACTGTCCCGTTTGGACAGTTTTATCCTGTTGAGAACATAGGGTTTATCATGATAAGTAATGGTATATTCCTGGCGGCTTTCCAGAAGATATGCATGATCCAGCTTATCTCCTTCTGCCAGTTTCATTCCACGTACCCCGATAGATGTTTTCTTCATAGCAGAAATATCCTGTTTCTGAAATCTTAAGAAATATCCGCCTTCACTCTGGAATACCACCTGTTCCATTTCATCCGCAGAACCCACAAAGATCAGAGAATCCTCTTCAGCAAGTTTCGTAGACACGATCGTTCTCTTCGCCACATCAAACTCTGCACCACTCACCAGCTTGCACATGGATGCAGCAGTGACAAACAGAAGTGTATTTTCTTTTACAGATGCCAGTGGTGCTACATAGAGCATACGTTCCTGTGCACTGTCATAATTGCTCAGATTATCTGCCGGTGTCCCCTTATCCCTGAAACGAACCAGCGGAATATCTGCCACCTTGATACTGTGCATCTTTCCATTATCTGTAAAGATACATATCTTATCTGTATTCATACAGTTAAACACATATTTGTTCTCTGCATTGGCAGCTTCTTTATTTCTCTCATATGCAGACTTATCAATGGTCCGCATATATCCGAAGCGATCCATGAGGAAGGTGACTTCCATCTCCTCCATCTTCTTTTCTTCATAGACAACTTCTTCTGCATTCTCGATCACTGTGCGGCGTTTCGTACCGTATTCTTTCTTGATCTGATCCAGTTCTTTCATGATCACTTCTGCCATGGAATCATAATTATTCAGGATATCTTCATAAACGGAAATGTTCTTCATTGTTTCTGCATAATCTGCCTGAAGTGCCTCGATCTCCAGACCGATCAGTTTGTACAGACGCATATCCAGGATCGCAGCTGCCTGTTTTTCTGAAAAATGCAGCTTCTGCGCAGCTTTCTCGCTTGATTTGCTCTTGAACCTGATTCCTTCTGTCACACCGTCAACCAGGCATTTCTTTACCTGTTCTCTGTTCTTGCTTCCTCGCAGGATCTCGATGATCAGGTCGATCACATCACATGCCTTGATCAGACCTTCCTGGATTTCTTTCTTCTCCTGCTCTTTATTCAGAAGTGTGGTGTACTTTCTGGTCGTGACATCGAATACGAAATCTACGTGATGCTCGATCACCTGCTTCAGACTCAGAGTCTCCGGTCTGCCATCCGCAACTGCCAGCATATTCACGCCAAAAGTATCTTCCAGCTTTGTCTTCTTATAGAGCATATTGGTAAGATTCTCTACATCTGCGTCACGCTTCAGGTCAAGAACAATACGGATTCCCTCTTTGGAAGACTGATTGGAAATATCCACGATATCTGTTGTCTTCTTGTTTTCCACAAGAGACGCAATATCATTCAGGAATTTTCCGATATTTGCCCCGATCATTGTGTAAGGTATCTCTGTGATCACAAGCTGCTGTCTGCCGCCTTTGAGCTTCACTGTCTCCACCTTACCTCTGACACGGAGCTTCCCTGTTCCTGTCTCGTAAATCCTGAGCAGGTCATCTTTATTTACTACCAGACCACCTGTCGGAAAGTCCGGTCCCTTGAGATAGCGCATCAGCCCTTTGACACTGATGTCATTATTCTTCATATATGCCTTTACAGCATCTACCACTTCACCCAGATTGTGAGGTGGAATACTGGTTGCCATACCGACAGCGATACCATCCGCACCGTTTACCAGCAGATTCGGGATTCTGACAGGAAGTACCACAGGTTCCTTCTCTGTCTCGTCAAAGTTCGGCATAAAATCTACTACATTCTTATCCAGATCTTCGAGGAAGACATCCTGTGTCAGTTTCTCCAGTCTGGCTTCTGTATATCGCATGGCCGCTGCACCGTCGCCCTCGATGGAACCGAAGTTTCCATGTCCGTCGACCAGTGTTTTGCCTTTCTTAAAATCCTGAGCCATTACCACAAGCGCTTCGTAGATAGAACTGTCACCGTGGGGGTGATATTTACCCATGGTATCCCCTACGATACGGGCACATTTTCTGTATGGTCTGTCATAACGGATACCCAGTTCATACATATCATACAGGGTTCTTCTCTGTACAGGCTTCAATCCGTCACGCACATCCGGCAGGGCTCTGGAGATAATAACACTCATGGCATAATCTATATAGGATTTCTGCATGACCTCCGCATAGTCGGTGGGAATCACATTCTCCTGTTTTGTTTCCATTTAATCTCTTTCCTCCATCTCAGACACATATCCATGTATCTGTCTTAATTTCCATATAACACTCCGGCAAAATCAGATGTCCAGCTCTGCATCCTGTGCATGCTCATAGATAAACTTCTTTCTCGGCGGAACATCGCTTCCCATCAGGATCTCTGTCACGCTTGATGCAAGTCTCGCATCCTCAATCTCCACTCGCTTCATCATTCTTGTCTCCGGATTCAGAGTAGTCTCCCAGAGCTGCTCCGCATCCATCTCGCCCAGACCTTTATATCTCTGAAGAGTAAAGCTTCCCGGTTTATGGGCACGTCTGTATCTCTCCAGTGCCTTATCATCATACAGGTATTCCTCCTGCCCCTTCTTAGGCATGACTTTATATAATGGCGGCATGGCAATATACACATGTCCCTCAGTAATCAGATCCGGCATGAAACGATAGAATAAAGTAAGGAGCAGTGTGGAAATATGCGCCCCATCCACATCGGCATCAGCCATGATCACAATCTTGTCGTAACGAAGCTTCGTAATATCAAAGTCATTTCCGTATCCTTCGGAGAATCCACATCCGAATGCATTGATCATGGTCTTAATCTCCGCATTGGCAAGCACCTTATCAATAGTAGCCTTCTCCACATTCAGGATCTTACCTCTGATAGGAAGGATCGCCTGATAATTACGATTACGGGCAGTCTTTGCGGAACCTCCCGCAGAATCTCCCTCTACGATAAAGATCTCACACTGGGAAGGATCCTTTTTTTCACAGTTTGCCAGCTTTCCGTTAGAATCAAAGGAATATTTCTGCTTTGTCAGAAGATTCGTCTTCGCCCTCTCCTCTGTTTTACGGATCTTTGCTGCTTTCTCTGCGCAGGAAAGGATGGTCTTAAGAGTCTCCAGATTTCTGTCAAAATAGAGTACCATCTGCTCTCCTACAACCTTTCCGGTTGCGCGTGATGCATCCTGATTATCCAGCTTTGTCTTGGTCTGTCCCTCGAAACGAGGTTCCGGATGCTTGATGGAAACAACTGCTGTCATTCCGTTACGGATATCTGCACCTGTGAAGTTCGGATCCTTGTCTTTAAGAACACCAATCTCTCTCGCATAAGTATTCATGACTGTAGTAAATGTAGTCTTAAATCCGGTCAGATGAGTACCGCCCTCTGCATTGTAAATGTTATTACAGAAGCCCAGTACATTCTCACGAAATTCATTGGTAAACTGGAATGCCACCTCTACCTGAATGCCGTCTGCTTCCCCTTTCAGGTAAACCGGATCATGCAGGACTTCTGCACTGTGATTCAGATCTTTGATAAATCCAATGATACCGTCCGGCTCATGATAGGTAATATCCTCGACCTCTGCACCTCTTTTATCCTCAAAGCGAATAGTCAGTTCCGGATTCAGATATGCAGTCTCATGAAGTCTGCTCTTTACTTCTGTTGCAGAAAATCTGGTCTTTTCAAAAATCTCCGGGTCAGGGAGGAAATTGATACTGGTTCCGGTCTGTCTGGTCTTACCCAGCTTCGGCAGCAGCCCTTCCTCAAGTTCAATGGTCGGAATTCCCCGTTCATAGTGATCATGATGCACATATCCGTCACGACTGATCTTAATGTCCAGATATGTAGACAGGGCATTCACAACCGAAGAACCTACTCCATGAAGTCCTCCGCTGGTCTTATAGGCAGAATTATCAAATTTACCGCCTGCATGAAGAGTTGTAAATACAAGTCTCTCTGCCGATACTCCTTTCTCATGCATATCTACCGGGATTCCTCTTCCATTATCCGTAACCGTACAGGAACCATCCTTCTCCAGAATCACATGGATCAAACTGCAGTATCCTGCCAGATGTTCATCTACTGCGTTATCTACGATCTCATAAATGAGATGATTTAATCCTTTTCGTGAAACACTTCCGATGTACATTCCCGGGCGCTTACGAACCGCCTCCAGGCCTTCCAGGACAGAGATGCTCCCTGCATCATAGGTGTTTTTCTTTGCCATGTCTGTTACATTTCCTTTCTTTCTATATATCAACATCAACCAGATTGCTTACTGCAAATCAGGAAATAATTTTTACGCTGCAAACGTTTGTTCGTATTATAACTGAAATTTTACTTTTTTTCAAGCCTAAACATTCCTTGTCAATGGAATAAAATACAAAAAAATAATCAGAACTGAAATTCTGATCCTTTTCTGACTGTAAGCCTGTTCTGTTATAATTTGAGTGCATTTATCTTATCATTGGTTTTTTCAGCTGTCAACTGTTTCATTTGCCCGCAAGGCTGTTTGACATTATCTTTATAGCAGTTTATATATCAACATTTGGAAAGTTCAAAATGTATAGACATCAACATTTTAGAAAAAATAGCATCAACTGTAATTTTTATGCAATGAAAGATTTTTAATAAAATGATAAAAAAAAGAAACCCTTATTGCATAACAAAAATGCAATAAAAGTCTCACCATTTCCCTGCAGCACCGGATGTTTCCATCGTACTGACGACACTACAAACGCCTATCTCTAAACGTAGGTTACTCCCCTTTATTAAATCCAATAGTATAACAAAACCGATATCTCTGTCAAGTGGATATTTACTAACTTCATAGGCTCTGACCTCAATGTGCTACAAATAAGGGACGCTTAACTTGAAATTTCTACGATAATTTTCGGCAAGAAATTTCGCAAAAAGCCGTTTTCTTGAAATTTCTTTTGTACTGTATTTTCACGATACATTGATTTCTTGAAATTTCTATGCTAAAATAGGCCTAGAAATTTCAATTTCCGTTTTTCGGAGGAAAGGAAACAATTATGACAAACCGAGCAGGAACACTCGTGGGTAATCTGTCAGGCGAAATGGCGTATGAATCCTTTCGGCCAGCTCCGCTTCCACCGAATCCTCCTATCGAGGTATCTGGTGAGCTTCTCACGAAACTTATTGATGCAAACAAAAAAATAGCAACACTTGAAGGGCTTTCCTCCCGTATACCAAACATGGGACTTTTTGTTTCCATGTATGTCCGTAAAGAAGCCCTTCTTTCCTCACAGATTGAAGGAACACAGTGCACCCTTGAGGATATCTTGAATCCTCTGATTGAAGAAAACACCAATCGAGATGTTTCCGATGTTGTTAACTATATCCGCGCCACTGAATTTGCTCTTGAACGGCTGAAAACATTACCTTTGTGCAATCGTCTGATCAAAGAAACTCATGCAGTTCTTTTGGAAAGCGTGCGAGGACAGGAAAAGAATCCTGGCGAATTCCGCTATTCACAAAACTGGATCGGCGGTCAGGGAAGTACTCTCAAAAACGCTCGTTATATTCCACCAAATCCGGAAGACATGCTAACGGCCATGTCTGACCTTGAAAAATACATCAATAGTGATGATACTCTTGACCCTTTGATTCAAGCCGCTTTAATCCACTATCAATTTGAAACCACGCACCCCTTCCTTGACGGTAATGGACGTGTTGGACGACTTCTTATTACACTCTTCCTAATGGAAAAAGATATTCTGTCTACTCCGGCACTTTATATTTCTTATTACCTCAAGATGAACCGCATCGAATACTATGACCGCATGACACAGGTACGACGTACTGGTGATTATGAACAGTGGATTTCATTTTTCCTTCAGGCATTTGCTGATTCTGCGGAGGATGCAATCCATACAATCGACCGTCTTACTGCGTTACACGATAAAAGCACAAAATTATTTGACTCTCTTACAAAAAGGCAGCGAACCAGCGTTCTTAAAGTGTTTTCCTATTTGGAATCCAATCCGATTATAGATATACAGAAGACCGCTACAACTCTTGAAATGTCATATAACACTGTGTCAAAGGTAGTCTCTATCCTGATTGAAGATGGAATCCTGAAGCAAACAGACAAATCCGGAAAAGCAAAAATATATTCTTATACTGAATATCTCGACATACTTCGTAAAGATACTTAATAACTTAACTATTACCTTAATTTCCAGCCTGGAATAGCCCTAAAAGCATCTTAGGCTGGAAATTTACATATTATTGGCACCTTGAATCTGTGCTTCCGTCATACACATATCATGTTCTTTCGCAAATTTAAGAGCTGCCTTTAACCCTTTGGTTTTTTCTCCTTTCAAACCTTCGAATGCTACTTTTACATCTATCATATAGCAGTATTCTAAAAATCTTTTCAATGTCTTTTCCTTCTGGCTGTTCTTAAATAATAATTCCCGTACAGACATCATATCTTCATGATAGAGAAGAATAATGATATCTCCATACCTGACTGCAAAATAGTATTCCGTTAACATTTAATCATACCTCTTCAGATTTACTCGCACTTATTTCACGGCCATATTTACCGCCCTCACATGACTGAAGTCGTGTACTTCCTATGACGGCTTGATCCCGGCAACCGTAGTTATCCAAAAAACTTCGGTTCATTCTCAATCAAATCTTCTGTGTATGAAGAACATCGTAGCATTTAATAATATAATCATCCAAAATCCCGGTTGAGTTTAATATTATATACACTTTGGCTGGGGACATTTTCCATTTATCTGCAAGACTATATATCATGAATATTGAAAAACTCAATTCTTTTTCTCTCACATAATCACTCCCAACCTTCCTGTTATATTCTTACTTAGATTATAACAATTATTTTCTTTTCATACACTATATTTTTTTTATTATTATCAAAAAATCAGCATCCGATGTTGCATTCTTCCAAATCACGAACCTTTTTGATATTGTCTTATTTTATATTATCATATATGATTCTTTGAATAAAAATCTGTCAGTCATCACAGATTTTTATTTCGATGTGTTTCCCAAATGCATTGGCATATTTCTCTAATACTATCAAGGTGGGCACTCTGAAGAAGTTAAACTTTTATAGAAAAAGGGAATAGGGCAAAACCGGATTGAGCAGAATAAACTCAATCCGGTTTTTAGTGTTAAATATTATAATCCTATAATTTCCTAATATCTCAATATTTCTTATTTCTTTTGCAGAAAACAGAATCAGAGCAAATGATAGCTGCCAGAATCAGAGTTGCTGTTGGTTTCGGTGTGGGCGTAGCTGTTGGAGTCACTTCTGGCTTTTTTTCGTCAGCTGACATGGGGTCGTACCCCAATGTACTCTTTGGTGTCTTCTGCGATTTTTTTATAAATCCATTGATCAGTACCGCCTTCTTGCCCGCCTCATAGCAAGCTCCATCTCATATATATTTGTTTCATTGTAGAGCTTTTCTTTTTGCCCGCCAAGCTTGATCGTCCGCAAATAAGATAACCGGGTATTTTGCGTATTTTTAATATAACTAGATTTTATATAGCAATTCTCGGGATTCGCAGTCGTATAAAGCAAAGAATCGTTTTCAAGGATCTCCAATGGGCATAAGTTATGTGATGTAAAAATCAATTGTCCCTTAGCTTTATCCTGCATAACTTCCAGGCATTCTCCCAGTAAATACTCATAAATACCAGAATCCAGCTCGTCTATCACAAGACAATAAGACTCCCTGTTATAGCAGGCAACTAAATTACTGCAAATAGAAATCAGCTTTTTTATTCCTGCGGATTCATATAATAAACTTTAAAGAGAAAGGGAATAGGGAAAAAACAGGATTGAGCAGAATAAACTCAATCCTGTTTTTGGTGTTAAATATTATAATCCTATGATTTCCTAATATCTTAATATTTTTTATTTCTTTTGTAGATAATAGAGTCAGAACAAAAGATGGATGCCGGAATCGGTATTGCTATCGGTTGGGACATTGTTGTCGGTTGGGACGTTGTTGTCGGTTGGGACATTGTTGTCGGTTGGGACATTGTTGTCGGTTGGGACATTGTTGTCGGTTGGGACATTATTGTCATTTGAGTGATCAGTATCGATCGGGACATCCGTGTCGATTTGTGGAGGCTGCGGATCTGTTGGTTCTGGATCCGGATAGGACGGATACCAGGGAATCGGAGTTGCTGTCGGAATCGGAGTTGCCGTTGGTTCCGGTGTGGGCGTAGCTGTCGGCTCTGGAGTCACTGTTGGTGTGGGCGTAGCTGTTGGAGTTACTTTTGGCTTTTTTTTCGCCAGTACTTTAACCTCACATTTAAAATACCGTGTTCCAACTCTTGCGTAAATGGATGTCTTTCCTTTGGAACGGGCAATAACGAATCCGCGTGAAGTAACAAGAGCAACTTTTTCATTTTTGGAAATCCAGGATATCTTCTGAGTATTACCATTTAATCTTAAGGGGTAATACTGACCTTCCTCTAGTGTGATAGATTTTTCATTCAGGAAAGGTTGTTCGACTTTAATTGTACAGAAATATTCTCTGCCAGCTGTATCTACCACTGTAATTGTTGCCTTTCCTTTCTTTATACCTTGTATCGTTTTATCTTTAAAAACAAAAACAGTTGAAGGCTTGTCACTGGAAATACTCTTAATAGAAGCGCCCTTTAAAGATAAATTAATGAAATCATTTTTGGCAAGAGTTACTTTTGTCATGCTCAATATTGCCTTAACAGTAACCCTGCATTGCAAAGTTTGTTTCCCTATTGTTGCAGTGATGATAGCTTTTCCGGCATTTTTACCTGTGACTTTACCTTTTTTGGAAACAGATGCAATATTTTTATCAGATGAAGACCATTTTACAGCTTTGTCCGTACCTGATACTTTTAAAGTGGTGCTTTTTCCTGAAAACAATGAAATCACAGTTTTGCTAAGCTTTGGAGTCGCCGCTCTTACTGATGATGAATCAAAGGATATGGCCGATGACAAAATCAAGGCAATGGCCAGGAATATGCTTAGTGTTTTTTTTTAATTTTTCATGCGTCCTCCTTATTTTATAAATGACGTGTTATTCTTTAAGTATCTTTACAGTAGAAATATTTGTAAGAAACAGAAGCTATTTCTTTGTCTTGAATTTCTTCATTGATGAGTATGGACTGTAAACTCTGGATTTGTCTTTGGAGGTTTGGTTCCATGCCCGTATGGTCACATACCAGGTACCTTTCTTTACGTTTGTAAAGGTTACAGTAGTGGTGTTTCCGGTACGTTTCAGATGTTTTTTTACAGGATATTTCTCACCTGCGGAGGTTTTGTATTTGTTTCCCAGCAGGATTTCATAACCTGTGGCATTTTTGCATTTTGTGTAAGTAATAGTCACGGTGTTTCCTTTTACAGTAATATTCCTGATCTTTGGCTGTTGTGGTGTAACAACAGTGATCTTGATCTTCTTAACCTTTGTCCAGGAACCATAGACCTTATTGCCCTGTGCATCCAGAACCCAGCTTCGGGCCGCCACATACCAGGTACCCTTTGCCAGATATCGGAAAGATGCCTGTGGCTTGCCGGCTGAGGAAACTGTTTTGCTGAACTTGCCAGTCTGGAGCATATTTGATTTCTTACTGATCACGAAGTCATACCCCTGAGCACCAGCACATCCTTTGGAAAGTTTGACAGTTAATTTATTTCTGTCAATGGAATGGCTGGAAATCTTTGTGTCTGCAGGTCGCAGGTATACGCCGTTTTCATCTGTGATACTTCCGTCTGTGTGAATGACTCTGCCATTGAGAGATTCTGTACCAAATGCCATGAAATAATCCTGTCCTTTGGAAAGGGTAAAGTCAGCATATGGAATACTGCGCTCAAATGCACCGCCTACAGTTACAGTCTGGATACACTGCAGAACCCTATTCTCAACATCATACCAGAACAGATTTGCCATAAGTCCTGCACAGGAAGCATCTGCCTTTACGGAAAGCACAGCCGGGAAATCGAAAGCTCCGTTTCTTCCGAGATGGAAACCGAAATCATTCTGATTTGTGGAGATCAGGCTGTATAATGCTGCCGGGATATATTCTGCTGTGTTTGTAACAGAAAGATCAGTATCGGCAGGTGTTTCTGATGTAATGGAAGTACCGTTGATTTTCCAGATGAAACCATTTTCCATATCAAGGTTCAGGGAAATATCTTTGCCTTTTATTTCGGATAAAACAGTGGCAGGAAGTACCTTGGCACCATTCAAGGTAATGGAAATGGTATCTTTTTCTTTGGAAGCCTTGATCAGATCATTGACAGCATCCCAGCCTTTCTTCTGGAAACTTCCCTCAATATAAGGTTCCCCGTCACCAAGCTTACCGAGGGTTTTTGTATCCTGATGTTTGCACCACTTACAGGTGTAAGTTATGATTCCGTCAGTTTCGGCAGATGGCTCTGTAGTAATAATGCCGCTGTCATAGTCATGGCCGTATGCGGAAATGGTATAACCGGAAGATATTAATACACCACAGTCTGCGCAGTAGGTATCTCCGCTATATCCGCTGGAAGTACAGGATGGAGAGGAGTAGTAGCGTCCAACTTTATTTTTGTGTTCGCATTCCTTTCTGGTGATTGTGTAAGTAATAGATTCTTTTTCGTAATTCCCCTTATCATCGCCATTGTAAACTGCGGTAGCTGTAATGGGTTTTCCAACTTGCAAATCTTGATTAGGATCAACTTTTGAACTCCATATCCAGTTAATAGGAAGAGAATCGGTAATGTCGCTGATCTTTTTACAGGACCATGAAACGGATATTTGGGGTTGGGTCGTATATCCGGGTGCTTCAAGAGCAGGATAGATTGTGAAAGTCCAAGAACTATCTGTAAAACTGTTTCCTGCTATATTTGCCGTTACGGTATAAGTTCCCACATTGATAGCCCCATTTTGTTGTAGAACATTATTTTTATAATAGGACAGTTGAATTTCATCTTTTATAATTCCATTATTACATGTTAAAGGGGCTTGTGCTTTTCCAGTATATTTTAGATCTGCTAAGGACAAAGTAAAGTCATTATTTGTAATAAGCTTGAATTCATTATTATCAAAATAATAGGTCTGTTTTTTTTCTCCGACAGAAATAGTATGTGTTTTACCGGTTAACCATGCATACAGAATTTTCTCATCAGCCTGGTGATTCTTGGGTTCCCATGACGTAGAATTTCCATCAATTATTACATTCTCAAGATTTTGATTTTCAATAGTACAACAGTAAACCTCATCCCCTTGGTCGTTTTTTGGTTTTGGGGAACCGGATCCGAAATTAGCTTTTACCGAGCCGCCATTAATGATAATATTTTTGCAAGAACCTCTATCGCCGCTACCAATTCCGGCACCACTTCCAGAACTAGCAGTTACAGAACCGCCAGTAATGGTAATATCTTCGCAAGAACCTACCTCGCCGCTACCAATTCCGGCACCACTTCCAGAACCAGCAGTTACAGAACCGCCACTAATGGTAATTTTACTGCCAGAGCCGCCAGAGCCGCCACCAATTCCGGCACCACTATCAGTACTTCTAGCATTTACAGAACCACCATTAATGGTAATATTATTGCCAGAGCCGCCAGAGCCACCACCAATTCCGGCACCATTCTTAGAACTAGCAGTTACAAAACCGCCAGTAATGGTAATATTACTGCCAGAACCTTCGACGTCTTTGAAACAGCCGCCACCAATTCCGGCACCATTCTTAGAATTAGCAGTTACCAAACCGCCAGTAATGGTAATATTACTGCAAGAACCTCCCTCGCCGCCACCAATTCCGGCACCCCATTCAGAACTAGCAGTTACAGAACCACCATTAATGGTAATATTACTGCAAGATTCTCTATCGCTGCCACCAATTCCGGCACCAATATCAGAACTAGCATTTAAGACTCCTGCAGTAGCGTCTGAAGCACTGGTTATTATAAGCTGAGCTTCGTTATCTTTCTGTAAACCGGCAGATTGTTGCTTAGTTGTTATAAGATTATTTGTGCCTGTTAAACGTATGGTAACTTTAGCCTTAACACTATCAGCTATTTGCAGTGCCGGACCATCAGATGTATTGATATTTACGTTATTAAGATAAATGTTGATGTTGCCTTGCTCTGAAATAGTATCTCCATCAACCACAATTCTATTTGCCGTTTTCTGACTATTACTGCATATGAATTTATAATCTCCTGCCGAAGTTATAGTATAAACTCCACCCACAATATCATCAGTTAAATCAATTACTCCATTTTGTGCATTTTCCGCAGCAGCCATTGCCTCATCGGGGGCATCATCAAACTCAGGAACCTCTTCTGAACTAAATACAGACAATTCCTCATCTGTCTCTCCTGCCGCTTCCTGCTCCTCATTGGTAAAAATCTCCGGAGTTTCTTCCTCAGACACTACCTCCGAAGTTCCGGAAGTAAATTCCCCCGCAAATATAGTCTGGGGGGGCATATTGGTGGAACACAGTGCAAGTGCCAGAATCCCGGCTAATAACTTTTTCTTCATACGTTCACCTCTCCTTTCTTTATACATGATCTTCTGCGTCTTGACTCTTTTGTCCTCTTTTTCTGAATTTGATGCATAATGCGGTAATCACGACTGCCACAGTAAAGGAAATGACAGCCACCAACACATAACCGCCTGCTCCTTCATGCAGCAGAATTGTGCCGTACATTCCCATGGCGTTTATTGGCCGGCTTTGCATGATTCCCATTGCCCCCACGAGGGACAGGAACAGCATGGTACACAGAACGGACAGACGGCAGACTGTGCGCCGCTCCTGGCGGCGGTGGTATTCATACATTCGCTTTTTTACCAATTCGATACGCTTTTCTGTATTGTACATGCCTTCCACAAAGACAATAATCAAGCGGATATTCGCAATCCGCTTCGCTACTTGATTCGGTTAAAAAGTCCTTTCACTTATATAGGTACAAAAAAAGCGAAAAACTCTCACCTGAAAATCAAATTTTTTCAAAAAAATTTGAGAGCTGCCGAAACAGCTCCCAAAAGCGAAAAATCAGGTTATATTATTGTATTGAACTGCGGAAGATCAAACCAGCAATAGGGAAATGGAATAGCCCACCCACAGCTTATTGCTTTTCCCTATTGAAACAGGGGACTTACTTGATTCGGTTAAATATCAAAAAATGCTACCATATAGAGAGGTAATGTAATAATACCCTCTTTACTAGCTCCTATATTTCCATCTATAAACTTATATCCAAAACTTATATCTTTATTATTTTTCATAATTGATTTTAGCGAATTTGCGCGTGTATTTCCACTCTTGACCTCAATAGGAATTACTTTTCCATCTTTTTGGATAATTATATCAATTTCTTTTTTTGTTGTCTCATTTTTGTAGAAATATAACGGATACCCTTTCTTATATAAAGCATCCGCTACAGCACATTCAAAGATGCCTCCTTTTGAATTTCCAATCAAAGTATTTTCTATGATATGCTGTTTTATGGAAAAATCTTTCATTGCCATTAACAGAGATAAGTCAGTTGTATAAGCTCTAAAAAAATCATCCCTTGCATAATCATCCAGATCAAACCTTATATCTGTTACACGTTTACACAAATGTACCATGTCTGCACGAAGTAACCATTCTATACTTGAAAAATATTTCTGTGCCCTGCCTCCATGCTCGACTTCTTTATATTGAAATTTATGATTCTCTTTATCCAATAACTGTTTTGCAAGGGATAGGTAACATTTTTCTGCCTTAACTTTTTCCTCAGCTGTAGCATAATGCGCTATATCATACTGGTATCCTTGTAACAGACTTCTCTGAATTCTATCAACTTCTCTAAAGTCTCTTGTGTCTATATACTTCTGAACTGCTTCAGGCATACCGCCTATTGCAATATACTGTCGAAAATACTTCATCATCTGAGAATGGATTGCCTCTGGAATAATGGCCTTCAAATCAAGATAACTGCAAAGCTTCATTATCATATCTTCAGAAATGCCCATCCCCCAAAGAAATTCTTCAAAATCGATTCCATACATTTTCAAATAATCAACATATCCAACAGGATAAGAAGATGCACGTTTATAATCAATTCCCAAAAGTGATCCCGATGCAATAACGTCAAACCGGTTATCCAATGCCCAAAATTTAAGAGAGGTAATCGCTTCCTGACACTCCTGAATTTCATCCAGAAAAATCAAACTCTTTCCTGGGATAATCTTCTTTTCAGGAAAGCGAAACCGCATAGCCATAACCATATTATCTACTGTTAAATCACCGGAAAAAATATCCATCGCAGAAGGTATCTGTTTGAAATTTATTTCAACAATTTCTTCATAGTTTTCTTCTGCAAACCTTTCGACTATATAAGTCTTTCCTGTTTGTCTGGCTCCTTGGATCACAAGACATTTTTTGTTTTTAGAATTGATCCATTTTTTTATTGAATGCGTCACTTTCCTTTTTAACATGAGGTACCTCCTATCAACAAATAATATAAAAATATCTACAGTAACTATTATAGTTCGTTCATCAATATTTTAGAAATAAAAAATGTATAGAAATCAACATTTTGGAAATAAAAAATGTATGTCTATTAACATTTTGGAACATTATAGCACCAATCAAGATATATTAAAAGACTTTTTATCTGAGACATAGCAGAAAATAGACTGCCTATTTCCCAACATTCCCTTTTTCGCCGCATTCTTAACTGTACGCCCAATGATGTGTTCGCTTTTAAACTTTAAAAAGAGAAAGGGAATAGGGCAAAACCGGATTGAGCAGAATAAACTCAATCCGGTTTTTGGTGTTAAAGATTATATACCTATGATTTTCTAATATCTTAATATTTTTTATTTCTTTTGTAGAAAACAGAGTCAGAACAATCTTTACAGTAGAAATATTTGTAAGAAACGGAAGCTATTTCTTTGTCTTGAATTTCTTCATTGTGGAATATGGACTGTAAACTCTGGATTTATCCTTGGAGGTTTTATTCCAGGAACGTACTGTCACATACCAGGTGCCTTTCTTTAAGTTTGTAAAGGCTACAGTTACGGTATTTTTGCCTTCTGTACGTTTCACATATTTTTTTACAGGATATTTCTCACCTGCGGAGGTTTTGTATTTGTTTCCCAGCAGGATTTCATAACCTGTGGCATTTTTGCATTTTGTGTAAGTAATAGTCACGGTGTTTCCTTTTACAGTAATATTCCTGATCTTTGGCTGTTGTGGTGTAACAACAGTGATCTTGATCTTCTTAACCTTTGTCCAGGAACCATAGACCTTATTGCCCTGTGCATCCAGAACCCAGCTTCGGGCTGCCACATACCAGGTACCTTTTGCCAGATATCTGAAAGATGCCTGTGGCTTGCCGGTTGAGGAAACTGTTTTGCTGAACTTTCCGGTTTTGAGCATATCTGATTTCTTGCTGATCACGAAGTCATAATCCCGAGCACCTGCACATCCTTTGGAAAGTTTGACAGTAAGCTTGTTTCTGTCAATGGAATGGCGGGAAATCTTTGCGTCAGCAGGTCGCAGGTATGCACCGTTTTCATCTGTGATACTTCCGTCTGTGTGAATGACTCTGCCATTGAGAGATTCTGTACCAAATGCCATGAAATAATCCTGTCCTTTGGAAAGGGTAAAGTCAACATATGGAATACTGCGCTCAAATGCACCGCCTACAGTTACGGACTGAATACACTGCAGAACCCCATTCTCAACATCATACCAGAACAGATTTGCCATAAGTCCTGCACAGGAGGCATCTGCTTTTACGGAAAGCACAGCCGGGAAATCAAAAGCTCCGCTTCTTCCAAGATGGAAACCGAAATCATTCTGGTTTGCGGAGATCAGGCTGTATAACGCTGCCGGGATATATTCTGCTGTGTTTGTAACAGAAAGATCGGTATCTACAGGTGTTTCTGCTGTAATGGAAGTACCGTTGATCTTCCAGATGAAACCATTCTCCATATCAAGGTTCAGGGAAATATCTTTGCCTTTTATTTCGGATAAAACAGTGGCAGGAAGTACCTTGGCACCATTCAGGGTAATGGAAATGGTATCTTTTTCTTGGGAATCCCTGATCAGATCATTGACAGCATCCCAGCCTTTCTTCTGGAAACTTCCCTCAATGTAAGGTTCCCCGTCACCAAGTTTACCGAGATTTTTTGTATCCTGATGTTTGCATCGTTTACAGGTGTAAGTTATAATTCCGTCAGTTTCTGTAGTTGGTTCCGTAGTGATAACACCGTTGTCATAGTCATGGCCGTATGCGGAAATCGTATAACCATAGGAAAGTGTTTCATTACAGTCTGTGCAGTAGGTATCTCCACTGTATCCGCTGGAAGTACAGGATGGAGAGGAGTAGTAACGTTCTGCGGTATGTGGGTGTGTACATGCTTTTCTGGTGATTTTAAATTCAACAGATGTTTCTTTATAATTGTTTGCGTCTTCGCCAGTGTAAACTGCTGTAGCGGAAATTTCCTTTTCTACAAGCAATTCTTTAGAAATATCGGAAACACTCCATTTCCAGTCATCCTCGAAACAGTTCTTAACATCTTCGACTTTCTTGCAGGACCATGAAACGGATATTGTAGTATTGGTTGGTTTATTTGAAGGTGCTTGTGCTTTTGAAATGATAAATTCCCATTCTGGTGATGCAGATATCTTTTGAGCTGAATTGTAGTAATCACCTGCATTCACATCAATCTTAAAAGTATAAGTACCTGCATCTGTGGGGCTGTTTGTGAGTGAAGTTCCATCTTCTTTTTTAAAATACGTTACATGAGTAATTTCACCATGACCGGTGACATCATCTTTCCATTTAATATAGTTACTAATATCAACAGGGTTATCTTTATTATATGTAAAATTTTGCGGTGTAAAATCTAATTGGGCAGCGGTGGGATCTGTTTTTATACGACTAAATTGCTTAGTATTTTGATTGAAAGAATACTTTCTTTCTTCAGTTCCAACAGTTATAGTGTGCTCTGCTCCAGTTAGCCATGCATACAGGTTGTCCCCGACAGACTCACCATTTACATGATTATATGTTTTCCAGTCAACATTATCTATACTTATTTTTCTTTTTTGAGGATTAGAAACAGTACAGAGATATACTTCTGGATTATTACCAGTGCTATTTAAATTCTTGTGGGGAGGGCAGCCAATTCCAGCACCAGAATAAGAAGTAGCAGTTACGGATCCACCGTTAATGGTAATGTTACTGCTGGTGCCTCCGTCTTGGCCAGAGCCAATTCCAGTACCAGAATAAGAAGTAGCAGTTACGGATCCACCGCTAATGGTAATGTTACTGCCGGTGCCCCCTTTCCCCCCGCCAATTCCAGCACCATAACTAGAAGTAGCAGTTACGGATCCACCGCTAATGGTAATGTTACTGCCGGTGCTCCCTTGACCTCCGCCAATTCCGGCACCATAACTAGAAGTAGCATTTACGGATCCACCGTTAATGGTAATGTTACTGCCGTTGCCAGTCCCGCCAATTCCGGCACCATAAGTACCTATGGCAATTAATTTTCCGATAGTTTTTGGAGAGTTATCTATTGTAAGTTTGGCAGAGTTATTTTTCTGTAAGGCTGCACCCCATCTCCCTCCACTGTTATTAAGCGTATTGATTCCTTCTAAATATATATAAACTTGAGTTCGAACACTAGTTTGAATTTGCAACGCCGGACCAGCAGATGTATTGATATTTACGTTATCAAGATAAATCTTGATGTTGTCATTCTCTGAAATATGTGTTCCATCAACCACAATTCTATTTGCTGTTTTCTGGCTATTACTGCATGTGAATTTGTAATCTCCTGCCGAACTTATAGTATAAACTCCTTTTGTGACTTCAGTACTATTGATTAAGTCAATTTCTTTAATCTGTGCATTTTCCGCAGCAGCCATTGCCTCATCGGGGGCATCATTGAACTCAGGAATCTCTTCTGAACCAAATACAGACAAGTCCTCATCTGTCTCTCCTGCTGCTTCCTGCTCCTCATTGGTAAAAATCTCCGGAGTTTCTTCCTCAAACACTACCTCCGGAGTTCCGGAAGTAAATTCCCCCGCAAATATGGTCTGGGGGGGCATATTGGTGGAACACAGTGCAAGTGCCAGAATCCCGGCTAATAACTTTTTCTTCATACGTTCACCTCTCCTTTCTTTATACATGATCTTCTGCGTCTTGACTCTTTTGTCCTCTGTTTCTGAATTTGATACATAATGCGGTAATTACGACTGCCACAGTAAAGGAAATGACAGCCACCAACACATAGCCGCCTGCGCCTTCATGCAGCAGAATTGTGCCGTACATTCCCGTGGCGTTTATTGGCTGACTTTGCATTATCCCCATTGCCCCCACAAGGGACAGAAACAGCAGGGTACACAGAACGGACAGACGGCAGATTGTGCGCCGCTCCTGACGGCGGTGGTATTCATACATTCGCTTTTTTACCAATTCGATACGCTTTTCTGTATCGTACATGCCTTCCAACCTCCTTCCACAAAAACAGTCTTAAAAGTCCTTTCACTTATATAGGTACAAAAAAAGTGAAAAACTCTCACCTGAAAATCAAATTTTTTCAAAAAAATTTGAGAGCTGCCGAAACAGCTCCCAAAAACGGAAAATCAGGTTATATTATTGTATCGAACTGCGAAAAATCAGTTTTCCCACTGCCAGAATCAGTACAGGCAGCAGATAAGCAATATACTGTGCTGCACCGCCGTAGGCGATCAGAAGATTATAAATTGCATGAAAGGTGATTGCCGCTCCCAGCAGGCCACAGGTTCCGGCAATCTTCAGCCATGTTCTTTGCCACACATATGCAAGACCACTGCCGACAATGGCACCACAGATCACGTGCATGGCTCCTGTTCCAATACCCCGGAAAAAAATAAAAGAAAAATGTCCGGCTCCGTTTTGGATCAGGTAGCAGACGTTCTCAAATGTGGCAAAGGAAAGAGCTATAACTACGGCGGTATTTTTGATCTGCTCTCTTTTCGGCTCAAATATCAGCAGATAAAAGAGCAATGGCAGAAGTTTCATCACTTCCTCCACCACCGGGGCTATCTCTGTGGTAGCTGCAAAGGTGTCCGCTCTGTAAAGTGCAGCGAAAAAGGTGTTGATGTATGCGGAAAGCAGACAGACACCCATCCCGGCAAAGCAGAACAGAAAGAATTTTCTCTGCCGCTTTCCCATACACAGAGCCGCGATCAGCAGGGGCGAAGCCATGCAAAGAAATACATTTTCAATATATGTCATGCCTGCACCGCCTTTCTTGTGGCTGGCAGCAGCGCAAACAGGCTGCCTGTAAGCAGAAGATCAAACCAGCAATAGGGAGCGGAAATGGAATAGCCCGGCCACAGGCAGCCGGAGATCCAAAGGACATACTCCACCGCCACATAGCACAGTACCCCAATGTGGAAATACCGCATCTTACACGCTGTTCCCGTCTGTATCTGCGCATAAGCAAGACCCCGGATAGAATGATAAGAAACAACGATCATCATACCACACCAGAGCAGATTGGAGAGAACATCCCCAAAAGTACAGTAAAATACACAAAGCGGAACGCCGATCAAAGGGGCGATCAGGGCTTTTCCTGTCGAAAATCTTCTTTCCCCGGAAGAAGAAAGGGTGTATTGCAGAAGATAAAGGAAAATCACGCTGGCTACCCAGCCAAACTCTGACACATAAAAGACCTGCGGTGTTTCAGAAAACAGAAGCAGATACAGCGTCCAGTAAAGAGAGCCAAGGGCAAAGCAGCCGTAAAAGCAGGTCAGCAGGAAATATGTCTGTTTTCGACCTTTCAGATACCGAATACCACTCATACAAAAGCCCAACAGGGTAACAGCGAATTGAAAAAGGTTACTGATCAGCTCCATCCCCATTGTCCTCCTTTTGTTTCTCCGTCTGCTCCTCTTTGTTCAGCTGATGGATGCGAAAACACAGAATAGTCACGCACGCGCCGAGGATAAAAGCCAGCAGTCCGATCACCATATATCCCAATGCAGTGCTGCCGCCCAAAATCGTTGCCGCAGTTTCAAAGCCTGAAGAAGTACTGGGTTCGATCCGCCCGATAATACCGGGCATGGCAAAAGAAACCCCAACAATCACTGCAAAGCATGCCGCTATGCAGACAGCGGAAACAATCCGTCTGCGCCGCAGTCTCTGCTGTTGTTCTTTTTTTGCAATACGCCGTTTTACTTCCGCAATCCGTTCCTCATCTTTCAGCATTTGTAATACCCTCCCGTTTCAATAATCCGCGTAAACGCTCTTTTCCCCGATACACCATATTTGTAATCTGCTTTACACTTTTCCCCATAACCTCAGCTGCCTGTTGATAGCTCATGCCCTCAAAATAGGTCAGATAAAGAGCCTCCCGATAATCTGGATTTAACTCGTCCATGCAGAGATGCAGGATCTGGTTTCGCTCTTTTGTGCGGACGACCTCCTCCACCAGCGTTTGTGCCTCCGGTTCTCTGGCCAGGTCGTCAAGACTGAAGAAAATCCGCCGTCTGCTTTTGTGGCGCAAAGCCATGTGCCGCGCTGCTTTATAGAGGTAAGCCTTAAAACATCCGTCCCGGATGCGGGGCTTTTTCGTAAACAGCCAGGAAAAGGTTTCCATCATTAAATCCTCCGCTTCATGGACGTCATGCAGATAACCATCGATGTATAAGGTCAGCGGGTCGCCGTATTTTTTTATTAATAGTTCAAGTCCTGTCTCATCACCGCACAGATATTGCCCATAAAGTTCTTCATCAGTGACCATATCATTCTTCCTTTCCAAGTATTACTCCTCTATTGTCAGATGAAAGCTCCAGGTTCGTGAATCATTTTTGTCTGCGAAGACATACAACATGTCAGGAGAAATCCCTGACAAAAAAATAACCAGAGCCTAAGCTCTGGTTAAATTCTCACTATTTTGTAGCAGCCAGTACGGGAATCGAACCCGTGTTTTCGCCGTGAGAGGGCGACGTCTTAACCCCTTGACCAACTGGCCATTTGTTTATCTGTCGTTTGCTCTTCGCTGTCGACTCGTTTAATATACACCATCTTTTTCTAAAATGCAAGTACTTTTTTAAAAAAATTTCAATTTTTTTATTTTTCTCGAATTTTTCGTTCAAAAAGCCCTGTATTTATGCAATGTCATTAACTTTAGCAAAAAGCAGAAATCGTAAGTATTTATAAAACTATGA
>OCAM01000406.1_pt1 | contig 42631 bp, 66 predicted proteins | sample 1538281 | NCBI WGS metagenome assembly OCAM01 (sample SAMEA2580273, study PRJEB22360) | human gut metagenome | biome: human gut; feature: human-associated habitat; material: faeces | place: Denmark | collected 2008/2010 | reverse complement strand
GCCGAGTAAAGTGGTGGGGTGCTTCTGGAGCTACTGGCGCACCACGGGGTACTGCTATGTACTTTTTGAAATAAATTAGAAAGTTAGGTTTATGGAGTTAGAACAAATTGTTGAGCAGCACGAAAGTCAACTTCAACAACAAAGTAAGGAAATAAAGCAGCACAGCAAAGAAATTGCTCGGCTTAGTGACATGTCTGTTGAAATGCAAAAGCAAATGAGTGAGGGATTGGCTCGTGTTGATGAATCAAATCGCTTTTTGAGAGAGCAAAATACTCGTCAATCCGAACAGAATGCGCAAATTTTGCAAGCTGTTATCAAGGGAAATGAAAGTTCGGATGAACGTCAGTTTCAGTTGAAATTACTAGATAAAACAAACTTCTGGAAATTAGCACTCGGAATTGGTGGTTCTGCTGCAGCAATCTTTGCAGCATTAACTGAAATAATCAAATTATTTTTTTAATAAAGGAGAAGCAAAATGAATAACAAAACTTACGATGCAATCAAATGGATTGTTGTCACTGTATTGCCTGCAGCTAGCGTTTTTGTAGCAGCTCTCGGCCATATTTATGGTTGGGAAAATACAGATGCGATTGTGGCAACTTTGAATGCTGTGGCGGTATTCTTAGGTGCAACAATGCATATTAGTACAGCAAGTTATAATAAAAAAGAAGGTGAGTAAATGAAAAAAGTAAAACTCATTGGTAAATTTAAAGTGACATCAGTAACTGAGGAATTTGCCATTTTAGAACCAGTCAATGGTGGGACAGAGGATATCCAAAAAGAAGTACAGGGAAGTTCAATTATCGAATTAAACACAGATGGAACCTCTAAAGCATTTGATGGTTTTTCAGTTGGCGATTTCTTTCAGTTTACAGGAGAGTATGATTTTGTCCGAGAAAATGAAATTTTCGCTAAAGTGAATGTAGAAAATCAAATGGTATCAGTTCCCCTCCATAAAGTACAGGAGGTAGATGAATGACCTTGTTTTATCCAGGTATTGCAGGAAAGCGTCCTGGTAAACCAACTTTTGTCATCATTCATAATGATGCGGGGAGTATCAATGCTTGTGCTTCCTATTATCGGAGTTGGCTACCTAATCATGAAGCAGAACTTGGTTTTGCTCATGTTTATATTGCTAAGGATGGCAAATATCAAGCAGATGACTTTGATAACATAGTGTGGCATTCTGGCAATTCGTTTGCGAATGAATGGGCTCTATCTTGGGAAGTTTGCCAGTCTATGGGTACTAGTGATGCGGAATTTGAAGCTGTGGAAGAAGCAGTTTTTCAAGATGTTGCAGCAGCGATGAAGAAGTATGGTTTAACACCGAATCGTGAAACTGTTCGACTTCATAAAGAGTATTCAGCAACAGATTGTCCGCATCGCTCTTGGGCTTTGCATGGTTCAGCTATTACCGCAGTCCAAGATTATTTTATTGCAGGAATTAAAAAGTATATGGGAAATGAAATCCCAATCCAACCTAATCAACCAACAAAGGAGAACTCAAAAATGATTTATATTTTCAACGTAGTAGACGCAAATGGAAAACCAACTGGCGGAACAATGTTATTTGACGGTATTCGCTGTATTGCATTCGCTGGGAAAAATGGGAAACTAGCACTTGACCACTACTCAGGAACATACAAGCAAATAACTGGTAAAGATATTCCGACACAATCTAAAACACAAGCTCAATTTGATTTATGGGGCAAGATGTACAAAGTAGAATATATTAATTTTAACTAGAAACAAAACCCGCTTTATGCGGGGCTTTTTTTGTGCTATAATGTTATTGGACATCGATGAAGAGTTTTACTCTCCTCATTATTAGCTGCTCTTCGGAGTGGCTTTTTTTGTTTGTTTTATATGATATAATGAAAGTCTTAAACATGGGTGTCAGCAATCTGCTGGCATTTTTTTACAATAATCACTATATATAATAGTAGAAACTCCTTAAAAGGAGTTTTTTAGTTACCTTAATTGAGATGTTAATTGTACTAGCTATTATTAGTATTTTGATATTACTATTTGTTCCAAATTTAATTAAAGAAAAATCACAAGTTCAAAAAACTGGAGAAGCGGCAGTTGTAAAAGTAGTAGAAAGTCAAGCCCAACTTTATGAATTAGATCATGATGATGAGAAGCCGACTCTGTCAGAATTGCTCAGCGCTGGGATGATTACTCAAAAACAAATTTCTGCTTACGATAATTACTATGATCAGAATAAAAATGAAGAACGAAATTTTAATGACTAGAGCATTTACTTTACTAGAGTCTCTTCTAGTTTTGTTGATTATTTCTTTTAGCGCAACTCTTTTTTCTTTAGAAATAATACAAACAGTCCATCTTTTTAAGGGAGAATTGTTTGTTCTTCAATTTGAAAATTTCTATAAAAGGAGTCAAGAAGATGCTGCACTGCTTCAAAAATCTGAAAGTTTAGTTGCTAAAAATCAAGAATTAATCTGTGAAGATAGAAGTATCACAATTCCAAAGGAGGTAGCAGTTAAAGATTTTACAGTTAAATTTGATGATAAGGGAGAGAATTCTAGCTTACAAAAACTCACAATTTCTTTACCTTACGAAAAAAAGCTCATCACTTATCAATTGGAGATAGGCAGTGGAAAATTTAAAAAGAAAATCAGTTAAGGCATATTTGCTTTTGGAAAGTTTAATTAGTATAGCTCTACTCGCTTTTCTAGTCAGCTTTATCTTAAGTTCTCTTGTGCAAGTAAGACAAAAAGATACGGAAGAAAATCAAAAGATTGAAGCTTTAAACGTGGCACAAATGGCGATTGAAAGTCACTTAACAGAATTATCAATCAACGGTTCAGATATAAAGATAAAAGAAAACCAAAATTTACTGATTATTAGTAATCATGGAAAGGAAATTATGCGACTTGAACTTCAAAGTTAAAGCATTTACCTTGTTGGAGTGTTTGGTGGCACTTCTTGCAATTTCTGGTTCAGTCCTTGTTATCTCAGGTTTAACAAAGATGTTGAAAGAACAAGTAGAGATTAGTCAAAGTGATAGCATAAAAGATTGGCAAATTTTCTGTCAGCAAATGCGTTTTGAACTCTCAGGAACAAAATTAGATAGGGTAGAACAGAATTTTCTGTATGTAACTAAAGATAAAAAACTAAGGTTTGGTTTTAGGAGTGATGATTTCCGGAAGACTGATGACAAAGGTCAGGGTTATCAGCCAATGCTTTATGATATAAAAGCGGCTAAGATTCAAGCTACTAAAAATTTAATAACCATAAGAATTGATTTTAATCAAGGAGGTGAAAGAACATTTATCTATCAATTTCCAGAAGATACGTAAGAGGAGGAATACTTCTATATACGCTAGTCTTATTATTGATGTTTTCAATGTTTCTTCAGTTCTATTTGGAAAGGCAAATAGATGATGCTCGACAATTAAGAAGTGAAAAGGAGCAGTTAACAGCTGAATTAATGGTGTCAGTAGCTTTAAAGACTGATTTAAAATCTCAAGGTCAAATTCATTTTGATTCAGGAGATTTGTCCTACAATTTACTGACAGATTCGTCAGCCAGTTCAAAAATTACTGACCATTCAAGTGATGAAAAAACTTATCAATTTAGTATCCATCTAAAAGATGGCACAAGCTTTCAAATAAAAAATTAAAAAAATAACGTTAACTGGTTGACATTATTTTTTCTTTGCTATATAATTAACCAGTAAACTAATTATGGAGGACGAAATACGATGAGTTTAGCAAATCAAATCGACCAGTTTCTTGGGACAATCATGCAATTTGCAGAAAATAAGCATGAAATATTACTTGGTAAGTGTGAAAGTGATGTGAAACTAACGAGCACACAAGAACATATTTTAATGCTTTTGGCAGAACAAATATCGACAAATGCTAAAATTGCAGAAAAACTAAAGATTTCTCCAGCAGCAGTAACTAAAGCCCTAAAGAAATTACAAGAGCAAGAACTAATTAAATCAAGTCGAGCCACAAATGACGAACGCGTGGTCCTTTGGAGCTTGACAGAAAAAGCGGTTCCGGTTGCTAAGGAGCATGCTACTCATCACGAGAAAACTCTGAGTACTTACCAGGAATTAGGGAACAAATTTACTGACGAAGAACAAGAAGTGATAAGTAAATTCTTATCAGCACTTACGGAGGAATTTCAATGAAAAAGATATTGATGTTACTTGCTATTCCAGCAGTTTTACTCTTGGCAGGTTGTCAAAAATCAGCCAGTAAGCCAGAAGTTGTCACGACTTTTGAGCCAATGTATGAGTTTACGAAGGCAATTGTTGGTGACAAAGTCGATGTCGAAAATATTGTCCCTGCTAATCAGGAAGTTCATGAATTTGAACCAAGTGCAAAGCAAGTTGCGACAATGACAAATGCTGAAGCTATTGTTTACAATTCTAATGACCTTGAAAAATGGGCCAAAAAAGTAAATAATAAAGGGATTAAAATCGAAGCCAGCAAGGATGTTGATAAGATATCTGGTGACCCTCATACTTGGATTAGTCCAAAGCAAGCAATTATTGAAGTTAATACCATTGCCTCTGAGCTTGGGAAAAAATTCCCAGATGATAAAGCAACTTTTGAAAAAAATGCAGCGAGTTATGTCGCTAAATTGAAGAAGCTAGACAGTGAATTTGATACTTTGAAAGATGCTAAACAAAAAACATTTATTACACAACATGAAGCTTTTGCTTATCTAAGTCGTGATTATGGTTTGAAAGAAATTGCGATTGCTGGATTGGATCCAGAAGTAGAACCTTCAGCATCAACGCTAGCTAATTTAAAAGTTGAAATGGAAAAAGCAGGACTAAAAAATGTTTATTTTGAAGGAAATGCTAACAGTAAAATTGCTGAGACTTTAGCAAAATCAGTAGGGGCGAACCTTATTGGTATCAATACTGTTGAAGGATTATCTGACGAGCAGAAAAAAAATGGTGACAATTATCTCACACTGATGCAAGATAATTTGACTGCTTTAAAGAAAACTATCAAGTGAGTTTAAGGAAAAATTAAGATGAAGGATTTATAATGAATTTCTTCCAAAAAATCTTTTCATAAAACTCCTTGAAACTCTCGTTCTCATGAACGGGAGTTTCGTGTTTTTGAAATAAAAATAGATTAGTAAGAAAAACATCGAAATAAGAATTACTATTAGAGATATAAAGAGAAAAAATGAGATATATCAATGTTGAAAACTTGACTTTCTATTATGATAGAGAGCCAGTTTTAGAAAATATCAGCTATCATGTTGATTCCGGTGAATTTGTCACATTAACAGGTGAGAATGGCGCTGCCAAATCAACTCTTATAAAAACAACTTTGGGAATTTTAAAACCTAAAAAAGGTAAAATAAAAATTTCTCCCAAAAATAACCGAGGAGAAAAATTAAGAATTGCTTATCTTCCTCAGCAAGTTGCAAGTTTTAATGCTGGTTTTCCAAGTTCGGTTCATGAATTTGTTATGAGCGGACGCTATCCGAGACAAGGTTGGTTTAAAAAAATGACAGCTCACGACTCAGAACACGTTAAGGCAGCCCTTGACTCAGTAGGAATGTGGGACTACAGAAATAAGCGAATTGGTGAACTTTCTGGAGGGCAAAAGCAAAGAATTGCTATTGCAAGAATGTTTGCTAGTGATCCTGACTTATTTATTCTTGATGAGCCAACAACAGGAATGGATGATGTATCAAGTAGTGACTTTTATGAATTGATGCACCATGCGGCTCATAAACATGGAAAATCTGTTTTAATGGTCACTCATGATCCGGAAGAAGTGAAAGATTATGCTGACCGAAATATCCATTTATTGAAAGATAAAAATGGGAAATTTGCTTGCTTTGATTTGCATACAGACCGCGATAGAGTAGCTCAAGAAAACCAACAAGAATTGAAGGAGGAAGCTGATGTTTGAATTATTTCAGTATGATTTTATGCGAAATGCTCTTTTAGCAGCAACCGCTATTTCAATATTTTCTCCTTTGCTTGGTGTATTTCTTGTACTACGTAGACAGAGTTTAATGTCAGATACATTATCACATGTATCATTAGCCGGTGTCGCTTTTGGGGTTCTCTTAAGTTGGAATCCAACAATTACAACTTTAATTACAGTTGTAATTGCGGCTGTTTTTCTAGAGTATTTAAGAACAATTTATCATAACTATATGGAAATTGCGACGGCCATTTTGATGTCAGCAGGACTTGCCATTGCCCTTTTGATTTTGAATTCCTCAAAAGGAGCAACAAGTGTTAGTTTGGAGCAATATTTATTTGGCTCAATTATCACAATTTCCTTATCGCAAGTGATTATGCTTTTTGTTTTAGCAGCAGTTGTTTTGCTTGGATTTATTCTCTTTTTACGTCCGCTTTACGTGATGACTTTTGATGAAGATACAGCTTTTGTTGATGGACTTCCTGTTCGATGGATTTCGATTGCTTTTAATATTGTCACGGGGGTTGCTATTGCCTTGATGATTCCTGCAGCGGGGGCTTTACTTGTTTCGGCAATTATGGTTTTACCTGCTTCAATTGCGATGCGTCTAGGCAAATCTTTTAAAGCTGTGTTGTTTATCTCGGTTATTGTAAGTTTTATTGGTTTAAATGCTGGCTTGATTGCCTCTTACTATATGGATGCTCCAGCATCTGCCGCAATTACTTTAATTTTCATCGTCCTTTTCTTGGTAACTTCAAGTTTAAAACGATTGATTCGAGCCTAAGAAATAAATAAAAAGAAGTGGTAAAAATCACTTCTTTTTATTTTGTTTTATTAAAAATGTCAAGGAAGCTAGTACTAATTGCTGAAATTTCTAAAATATTATTTTCAAATGGATGAGGAATAATAATTTTATCAGCATGAAGCATCATTCTCTCCTGTGATTTTTGACCATACAAATCATCACCAATGATAGGATGATTTAATGAAGATAAATGGACACGTATTTGGTGAGTTCTTCCAGTATCTAAGGTACATTTAACAAGAGTTTTGTCAGTAAATTTTTTGATAATCTCAACATGAGTCACTGCTTTTTGACCCTTTGCGGAAAGGATTCGTTTATTTTTATCATGGCGATTTTGACCAATGGCCCGATCAATGGTAAAGTGATTTTCTGGGAAATGACCTTTGACTAGTGCCAAGTATTCACGATGAATTTTATTTTCTTCAAACATTTTACCAAGAATAGGGAGAACAAATTGATTTTTTGCAAATAAAACAGCACCAGATGTTGCTTGGTCCAGGCGATGGACAACAAAAACTTCTTGATTGATTGCCGCTGCAACATGATTTTGTAAGGCTAATTCATCAGCCGTATTTCCGTGGGTCTTCATTCCTTCAGGTTTATTAACAACAATCAAATGTTCGTCTTCATAAAGGATGTCAGCTAAATTTGCTGAACCGAATTTTAGAGATAAATTAGAGAAATCCTCATTATCAAAAATAAGAGTGATTTTATCTCCAGCATGGACGAGCTGATTTTCGTTAATAAGCTTGTTATTGACTAAGCAATGTTTTTTCATTCTTAGAAAGTGTCTTTGTTTACGAGGAATGAACCAAGTTTTTTCGAGTAAATCAGAGACAGACTGTTCTATAAAATTTTCGGGTAAAATGAAGTTATATTCCATATTCACATTATACTATAAGTTTTTATTTGGCCCAAAAATATAAGAAACTGAAAGGGTGACAGCATCGGGATTATCAAGAGAATTACTTTTCAATTAACTCTAGGTTTGTTATAATCAAAGTATCTTCTTAAAAATACGTAATAAAGATAACTCAAAATGTAAAAAATAATAAATATTATGAGTGAATTATAGAAAGAGAAAAAAATGCTAACAAAAAAATTTAAAGAAACATTAAAATATGAAGGTTCAGTTTCCCTCACTTCATGGGGAGCAGAGAAAAGTCCTCATGTTACAGGAACATGGATTTCTTATTTACAGCTTACCAGGGATGAACGAATATTGGCACCAGCAGCAGGGATGCATTATTTAGAAGAAGATATTAAAGTGAATGATACAATTTATCTGATGCTTGGGGTTAGAGAAGTCGAAGGTAAAAATGGCTATCAAGGGATTGGCTTTAGGGTGAGTGCTAAAGCAAAACTTATTTCAAATGGTCCAGAATTTGAAATGATGAAAGAAAAGTATCCATTTTTGCGATCAGTTCTTGAACTTACTCCGGTGGAAGTAGAACAACTATTATAAAGATAATATTTCATCTTAGAAGTTTTATTTATAAAATTAAATGAGGTTTGAATAATTATAAAATGATTTATTAATCATTTTTTTAATATAATAGTTATTAAGGGGTGAAAAATATGAAATTTTATGATATTGAATTTTTAAAATCGCAAGCTGGACTTAGTTATTATCTTCGATATATCTTTATTTTTGGGAGTCTTGTAGTTCTTGTTATTGTATTTGCTATATATATTAAGCATAGAATTAAAACGAAATATAGAGATCTTAGTATTATTTTATTATTATTTATTATTTTAGAGATTGGTATACAATATTCAAATTATCAAATTAATCAATCTAAGCATACTCAATCTTCACAGATGGTTGGATTTATTGAAAGAGTCGCTAAAAACGAAAGAACGAATAAAAATAATATTTTTGTTAATTCCACGCAATTAGCTGATGGTGTGATTGTAAAGATAAAAGGTGATTATTATAAAGTTAACCTTAGTGCTGATCAACAGTCATACACCCTTACTAAAAGTTACTTGATTAATCCCGAAAAATAAAAAATTAGGAGTTAAAATGCAATTATACAGCCCAATAATACTAAAATTTGCTTTAGGTATTATTTGTTTAATTATTCAAATAAATTTAATGGGGAAAGGTAATCTTGCCCCCTCATCAGCAATGGATCAAGTTCAAAATTATGTTTTAGGGGGAATTATTGGTGGAGTCATCTATAATGATTCTATTACGGTTTTACAATTTGTCTTGGTTCTAATCATATGGACACTGTTAGTATTAATTTTAAAATTTGCAAAGGAGCACAATCGCTATGTAAAATTAATCGTTGATGGTAAACCATTGACTCTGATTCAAGATGGAAAAGTGAGAGTAAATGAATGTCTCAGAAATGGAATCTCTGCTAATGAATTAATGTTTAAATTACGTTCCAATGGTATCTATGAGATACATAATGTTAAAAGAGCTATTTTAGAACAAAATGGTCAATTGACATTGATTGAATTTGGTGGTGAAAATATTAAATATCCAATTATTGTTGATGGACAAGCTAATTTTGATGTTCTCGAATTAATTGATAAAGATGAAAATTGGCTTGAACAACAAATTAATCTGCAAGGATATAACCAAATTAAGGAAATATATTTAGGAGAATACTTATCAGGTGAACTTAAACTTTACGGATATACAAAATAATATTAGAAAGCGAATACTCTTGTTTTAATTTAGAGTTAGTTAGCTAAATTATAAATAGAATTTTGGTGCTAGAAGTGAAACAATTGAAAAATCTAGAGAAACCTTTATAATAAAACATAAATCCCTTTCGTTTTACAAACTTACATTGTAAGCCAAAGGGATTTTTGGTAAAATAATCAGAACTGAAAAAATGAAGTCTAAATACCTTACAAAGATGTAAGGCAAAAAAAGCAGAAAAGTATTAAAATAAGGTATTGCTGTATTCATTTGAGTAAGTAAAGAAATAAAAAGCATCTGAGGAACGATATATGTCTGAAAATAATAATTTCAGTCGGCGTAATAAAAAGGAATCTAAAAAAAATAGTTTAAAAATTCCTAATTTACGCCCTAAAAAACAAAAAAAGCTTGAAGAAGAAATAGAAAAACCGGCTAAAACGAAGTTCGGTAAATTCATGAAACCAATTAAACGGTTCTGGAAACGTTATAATCTGACAAAAATCACAATTATTTTTGTCTTAGTAGCCATTGTTTCGACAGGTTCATATCTTTTTTACTTAGCTAAAACAGCTAATGTTAAAGTACTGCAAAGTTCTATTTCGGCACAAACAGTCATTTATGACAAAGATAATAATGAAGCTGGAAATCTTTATGGTCAAAAAGGAACACCGGTCAAGATTGACCAAATTTCCAAAAACATTACAAATGCTGTTGTGGCAACTGAAGATAGAACTTTCTATAAAAATCATGGTGTCAATTTGAAACGTTTTGCTCTAGCAGCCGTTACTCTGGGGCGTTTTGGTGGTGGTTCAACAATCACTCAGCAATTGGCCAAAAATGCTTATTTGACTCAAGAACAAACGATTGACCGTAAAGCGCGTGAGTTTTTCTTGGCACTTGAAATCAATAAACATTATAGTAAAGATGAGATTCTTGATATGTATCTGAATAATTCTTACTTTGGTAATGGTGTTTGGGGAATTCAGGATGCAGCTTTGAAATACTTTGGTGTTCCAGCAAGCGAAGTAACTGTTGATGAAGCAGCAAGTCTTGCGGGAATGTTAAAAGGGCCAGAAATTTATAATCCTCTTTACGAAAAAGGAAAATATGCGACTGACCGACGTAATACAGTTTTGCAAAATATGGTTAATGCTGGTTATTTGGAGCAGTCACAGGCAGATACTTTTATGAAAGTTGACTTACAAGCTCAATTGCAAGACAATTATCAATCTAAAAGTAGTCAATATAAATATCCAAGCTATTATAATGCTGTAATTTCTGAAGCGGAACGCAAGTATGGTCTGACATTACAAGAAATCATGAATAATGGTTACAAGATATATACGGGCATGGACCAAAATATGCAATCCGGCTTGCAAAAGACTTATTCTGACCCAAGTTTCTTCCCACAAGCATCTGATGGAACTTATGCCCAATCTGCTTCGGTTGCTATTGACCCTAAAACGGGAGCTGTCAATGCTCTTGTCGGAAATGTTAATACAGAAGGTTCAAATAGCTTTACTGATTATAACTATGCTACAATGTCTAAACGTTCTCCTGGTTCAGTTATTAAACCTCTTATTGTTTACGCTCCAGCAATTGAAGCGGGGTGGTCAATTGATAAAACGGTTGATGATTCACCAGCAGATTATAATGGCTGGAAACCAACCGATTTTGATAATCAATGGCGTGGACAAATCCCAATGTATACTGCTTTAGCAAATTCATATAATATTCCAGCTATTAATACATATCAAGCGATTGGACCAAAAGTCGGAAATGCTTTAGGGCGTGAGTTTGGTTTAGATTTAAGTAGTAAAAATGATGTTTTACCGACGGCACTCGGAGCTGGAGTTGAAACGAATCCATGGCAAATTGCTCAGGCTTATCAAGTTTTCGCAAATGGCGGAGTGATGAATGATGCGCATTTGATTACTAAAATTGAAAATGCTGCAGGACAAGTTGTAAAAACAGCAAAGGTAACCAAAAAACGGGTTATTAGTAAAGATACAGCTGACAAAATGACTCAAATGATGCTGGGGACTTATACTAATGGTTCTGCTTGGAAAGCTTCACCTAAGTCTTATACACTTGCTGGTAAGACAGGAACCAATGAAGACCAAGACCAATGGGTAGTAGGTTATACACCGGATGTGGTTATGGCTCTCTGGGTTGGTTATGCGGATGGGAAATATAAACTGACAGGTTCATCAGAAGGACAAACCTCAGTCATTTTCCGTCAAGAAGCTAGTTATATGTTGCCTTATACTAAAGGAACGGCATTTACAGTTGAAAATCCTTATGCGGAAGCAGGTGTTGCCGCACAAGAACCTTATTGGACTCAACAAAGACAATATCAAGATGATATTGTGGACCAAGAACAAGCAGAAGCTCACACGACTGGAAATACACCAGAAAGCTCTAGTTCTAGCTCTTCATCGTCTTCAGATTCTGGTGGTTTGGACCTTGGAAAAGTAGGTAAAGATATTGGAGATGCAGCTAAAAATGCTTGGGATAAAGTTAAAGGGATTTTTGGCAACTAAAACTGAAAAAAGAGGTAGAAATATGGTAGAATTAGAGGTAAAGCGTAGTAGTTTTAAGACAAGAAAATTTTAAAGAATAAAGATAGAAATCGAGAAGAAAAATGAAGCGTTACGTCACAGGTTTTAATGGATTACGGACGATTGGTGTTTTAACAGTTATTCTATATCACCTCTGGCCAAACCATGTTCAGGGTGGTTTTCTTGGTGTTGTTTTATTCTTTGTTCTCTCGGGCTATTTGGTGACGGATTCGCTCCTTCGCGAGTATGAAAAAAATAAGAAGATTAATATTTGGAAGTTTTGGGGAAGAAGATTAAAGCGTCTCTATCCATTACTAGTTGCAATTTTTCTTCTTGTGACACCTTATATCATCATTTTTCAACCTAATTTGTGGGCGGGATTACGTTCTAATTTCCTTTCTGCTGTATTTTCGGTTCAGAACTGGTGGCAGATTTCGCAAGGAAGTTCATATTTTGCTGATATTGCGGGTGCTTCACCTTTCAAACATATTTATTATTTATCAATCGAGGGGCAATTTTTCATCCTTTGGCCTTTGCTGTTGATTGTTTTGCTAAAATTTGTTAAAAAAAGAGGTCGGATTTTTATCATTGCTAATGTTTTGGCCTTGATTTCGGCAATTTGGATGGCAATTCTTTTCGTTCCTGGGGCAGACCCAACGCGGGTTTATTATGGTACGGATACGCGTTTCTTTAGCTTGATAATGGGGGCTAGTCTTGCTTTCATTTGGCCTTTGAATAAACTTTCACATAAGGTTAATAAACGAGCGGTTAAAATTGCTTGGCAGTTGACTATTGGATTATCTTTGCTTTTGCTGCTTGCTTATATCTTTATGCCTGCTCAAGGGACATTTACTTATTATGGCGGAATGTGGCTAGCAAGTTTGGCCAGTGTGATAATGGTTGCTTTGGTGGCACATCCAAGTCTTCCGACTAACAAGCTATTTTCAAATCCTGTTTTTGAATATATTGGTTCACGTTCTTACGGAATTTACTTGTGGCAACTTCCTGTTTTTGCTTTCGCTGAAGCTAAGGTACTTGCTCCTACCGCTTGGTATAATTTAATTTGGCAATTGGCGCTCATTCTTATTCTGACGGAACTTTCATATCGTTTGATTGAGCTGCCAACGCAGCGCTTTGATTATAGTAATATTTTAGGAATCCTTCAAAATTTTGTTCGAGAAAAAGGTTGGAAACTTAAAAAGAATATTTTACCGATGCTCCTTTCAGGGCTTGCTCTGATAGGTTTAGGTTTCATTATTTTTTCACCGCCTTCACCCCATGACCAACGAGTGATTGAAGAAAAAATAATGGCCCAACAGGTTGCACTACAAAAGAAACAATTGGCTGAGGCAAACAACAAAGTGCCGATGTCCTTAAAGGCGGTAGCAGAAAAGTATAAGGTTCAACCTGTAGTTGCTGAAAAAGCTTCTCAAATGAATGTTCTAGCCCTTGGAGATTCGGTTATGGTTGCTGCTTCTACAAATCTTCAAGAAGTTTTTCCACATATGTATATTGATGCAGCAGTTGGAAGACAAGCAGAGTCACTGGCGACAGACTTAACGAATGCTAAATCAAAAATGCCTAATCCTGATGCTTACTTAATTGGTCTAGGAACAAACGGAACAATTAAAGAAGCAGAAATTGACGCAGCGATGAAAGTTGCTGGAGATAAACCTGTTTATTGGTTGAATGTTCACGCAGACCGTGTTTGGGCAAAACCTAATAATAATTTGCTGACGAAAATGGCAAAGAAATATAAAAATTTGAAAATTATTGATTGGAATAAAAAAGCATCTGGTCAAAGTTCATGGTTCTACAGTGATAATATTCATCCTAAAGGAACAGGGGCCGAAAAATACGCCGCTTTAGTAGCTAATAGTCTGACCAATATGGAAAAATAGTTTGCGCTTCTAAATAATTTTTGATAGAATAAGAGATAATATGTTAAGAAAAGCTGGATTAGCGTGCACCATATGTGGTTCACGAAATTATACACTCAATCTTTCGTCAGTTGCGAAAGAAAAACGAGTTGAAGTTAAAAAGTTTTGTCGTACTTGTGGCAAACACACATTACACAAAGAAACGCGTTAAATCGTATTTACTTTAATAGGGTTTAAACACGTCGAACTGGCATTCTGTCAGTAAACTTTTATAAGAAATGGACTCTGTCAGTAAATTTGTGGCAGTGATAGGAAAAGATTATGTTTAAATTTATTGGTAGCATTATTGAAGAAATGAAATTAACCACTTGGCCAAGCAGAAAACAATCTGTTCGTGATTTTTTTATGGTCATTGAATATACAGCTTTCTTCTTGGTGTTCATCATAATTTTCGATTGGGTAACTCAACATGGAATTACATTTAGTGTTAACCATTTAATCCCATTTCTTAAATAATCTATAAATCTGTCAGTTTTGACAGATTTTTCTTTTCTAATTTTAGTAAAAGTCCTTTTAATTCAAGATAAATATGATATAATAATATTATCTGATAAGGGCTTGGCCCTTTTTCTTGTACCCAAATTACTGACAGAATTTCTGTCAGCTGGGATTTTAACTGATTAAGTAAAAAATAAATACAGAGGTATTTCAAATGGAAGATAATAATTTAGTAAGTTTTGACCAAGGTTGGTTCGTTATTCAAACCTATGCAGGTTATGAACGTAAAGTTAAAGAAGATTTGCTTGAGCGTGCTGAACTTTATAACATGGCTGACAAAATTTTGCGTGTCGAAATTCCAACTGAGACAATTCGTACAGAAGTTAATGGCAAAATGAAAGAAGTTGAAGAAAACTTATTCCCAGGTTATGTTTTGGTTGAAATGAATATGACTGATGAAGCATGGTTTATTGTCCGTAATACACCAAATGTTACTGGATTCGTTGGTTCACACGGGAATAGATCAAAACCTACACCACTTTTTGAACAAGAAATTCAAGATATTTTGGTTGGCATGGGTAAAGTTGTTCGTGAAATTGACTTTGATGTTTTTGTTGGAAAACGTGTTCGTATTGTTGACGGTGCCTTTTCAGGATTTGAAGCTCCAATCACAGAAATCAATGGCGACAAATTGACTCTGACTGTTGATATGTTTGGTCGTGCAACTCCAGTTGAATTGGACATGCACCAAATTGAAGATATTCAAGCCTAATTAAGTATTATAATAAAAAAAGCCACGAGAATTCGTGGCTTTTTGCGAGTTTACAGAATATTTGTTATAATTATAAAAAATGTGATTGGGGAATAAATATCATGGTAACTTTTTATCAGTCAACACGTGATAAATCAAATAAAAAAACAGCGTCACAAGCTATTTTACAAGGTTTGGCAGAAGATGGTGGACTTTTTGTTCCCGTTGACTTTCCAAAAGTTGATTTAGACTTTGAAAAATTAAAAAACGCTTCTTATCAAGAAATTGCTGAACTTGTTTTGAAAGCATTTTTTGATGATTTTTCTGCTGACGAAGTTAAATCAATGGTGACAAAAGCATACGGAGAAAAATTCGATAGTCCGGAAATTGCACCGCTTAAAAGACTTGGGAATCACTATATTCTTGAACTTTTTCATGGTGAAACGATTGCTTTTAAAGACATGGCACTCTCTATCTTACCTCATTTAATGACCCAAGCGGCTAAGAAAAATGGTGTGACTAATGAAATTGTTATCTTGACTGCAACTTCTGGGGATACAGGAAAAGCCGCAATGGCCGGTTTTGCTGATGTGCCCCAAACAAAAATTATTGTTTTTTATCCCAAAGGTGGTGTCAGCCATATTCAAGAGCAACAAATGCTGACTCAAAAAGGGGAAAATGTTCATGTTGTTGGAATTGATGGAAACTTTGACCAAGCTCAAACCGCAGTAAAAGAAATGTTTAATAACAAAGTTTTACATGATCAACTTTTGAAAAATAATAAACAATTTTCGTCAGCAAATTCAATGAATATTGGACGTTTGATTCCACAAGTTGCTTATTATATTTATGCTTACGCACAACTTGTCAAAACTGGTCAAATTACTGACGGAGAAGAAATTAATTTTTCAGTTCCAACAGGGAATTTTGGAAATATCTTAGCGGCTTATTATGCTAAAAAATTGGGCTTGCCCGTTCATCAGCTCATCTGCGCTTCAAATAAAAATAATGTGCTGACAGACTTTTTCAAAACAGGACTTTATGATAAAAATCGTGAGTTTTATGTGACAAGTTCACCTTCAATGGATATTTTGGTCTCTTCAAATCTTGAACGTTTAATTTTTGAATTAACTGACGAAAATGATAAAGTAACTTCAGATTTACTGACAGCCTTATCAGTAGAAGGACATTATCAAATTTCTAAAGAAATGATTACTAAACTTCAGGGATTTGTGGCCGACTGGGCATCAGAAGATGAAATTTCAAAAGAAATTCAAGAAACTTTTGAAAATGAAAAATATGTTCTGGACCCTCATACAGCAGTAGCAAATTATGTCTATCATCAAATTCAACCCAAAGAAAAAACAGTTGTGGTCAGCACGGCAAGTCCTTATAAGTTTCCAAAAGTTGTTTTAGAGGGGCTTGAAGATGATAAAACAAAGCTGTCAGTAAATAGAGACGATTTTGCTGCTGTTAAATCACTTGAAAAATTGAGTGGGATTCCATTACCAAAAGCAGTCATTCAAAAGTTTGAACAAGATTTCCTACATCATACCTTTATCCCAGCCGCTGAAATGCAAAAAGAAGTAGAAAAATATCTTGGCTTAAAATGAAAACAAATAGAGAAATATTAAAATTCGCATTTCCGGCGATTATTGAAAATTTCTTACAAATGCTTGTAGGGGTGAGTGACACAATGATTGTCGCTCACCTTAGTCTTTCTGCCGTAGCAGCTGTTTCTTTGGCTAATAATCTCATCACGGTCTATCAGGCGATTTTTATCGCTTTGGGAACAATTGTTTCAAGTTTATTTGCCAAAGTGCTTATTGCAAAGAAGGTAGAGGAAAATCCAAAAAGATTAATTAATTCTGCTACCAAACTGACTTTTTTAATTGGTCTTGCCTTGGGGATTGTTTCAGTTGTGGGAGCACGACCTATTCTCTATTTACTTGGTGCTCGTCAGCGGGTTTTAGAGCTTTCCATTATTTATCTTAGTTTAGTAGGTGGCTTGATTGTCCTTTTGGCTTTAATGACGACTTTTGGAGCCTTTCTACGGGCTGATGGAAATACCAAGACACCGATGTGGGCAAGTTTTTTTGCCAGTCTTCTAAATTTGATACTGTCAGTTGTCTTTATTTTTGTTTTCCATTTAGGAGTGTTGGGAACAGCACTTGGAGCGGTTATTGCTAGATTTATTGGGGTGCTTTTCCTCTATTATAAGTTAAAAGATAAGCGACCCGATTTTCAATTTTATAAAGAAAAATTGGACCATCAATTGATTAAATTAAGTTTACCAGCAACTGGAGAGCGTTTGTCAATGCGTTTGGGCGATTTGCTCATCATGATGATTATTGTCAGATTAGGCGAACGTGTATTTGCAGGAAATGCAATTGGTGAAAGCATTACACAATTTAATTATATGCCCGTTTTCGGAATGGCCACCGTAACAGTGATTTTGGTAGCACAAGCAGCAGCTGAAAATAGTATTGAAAATGTTAAAGCTTATATCAAAAAGACCTACTGGTTAGCGACGATTATGATGTTTGTGATTGGTTTGGCCCTTTTACTGACAGCCAATATTCTAAATCAATTTTTCACTACCGACAGAATTGCCATGAATGCAAGTACCACTGTTATTTTGTTTTCATTTTTAGCGACTTTTTTCGTCACAGGAGCAACAACTTATACAGCAGCTTTTCAGGGAATAGGAAACACAAAACTTCCTTTTTATGCCACAACGCTAGGGATGTTTGGCATTCGCTTGCTTTTAGGAGCATTTTTAGCCTTAGGATTAAAATTAGGGCTAGAGGGAGTTTGGTTAGCAGTTTTACTTGATAATCTCTTTAGATTTATTTTTCTCAAAATCAAGTTTAATCGAAGCCTCACAAGCAAAATTTTAAAAAAAAAATACTGACAGCTTTTCTGTCAGTAATTTTTTTATTGTTTTTTCAATAAATCGCGAATTTCTTGGAGAGTTTCCAATTCTTCGTTTTTTTGTTCTTCGACAGTTTCTTCTTTTTTAGGGAAGAGTTTGTTGATGAATTTGATAAGAATGAAAATAACAAAGGCTGTAATGATGAAATTAATGACATCATTTAAGAAAGCACCGTAAGTGAATTTTGTTTTTCCAACAGTTACTGACAAATGAGCAAGAGCAGTACTTTGAACAAACATTCCGATTAACGGATTAATCAAGTTATCAACTAAAGATTTAACTAAAGCAGTAAAAGCTGCCCCGATGATAACCCCAACGGCTAAGTCCAATACGTTCCCACGTAAAATAAAGTTTTTAAATTCCTTTAACATAAATCCTCCTATAATAGATTATAAATCCTTTAAACAAATTATATCAAAAAGTTTAAAGATGACAAAGTAAGCTTTCTTGTCATTTTTAGTAAATTCCTTCATTCACCAAAAAAGATTTAGAAAGAATGAAAAAAAGTCTAAAAAGTCCTTGACAAGCCACATCTCCTTTGATAGAATAGACAAGTGCTGTTAAAAACAGTATGTAGCGACGAAACGAGAGGTTGCGACACACCCGAAGGTATTGCCATACCTAACGTGTCGGTTTTCCCGTGGAGCTAGCCTATTGAATACAATAGACGAGAGGAGAAAAAATGGCAACTAAAAAAATTCGCATTCGCTTAAAAGCATACGAACATCGTATCCTTGATGCAGCTGCAGAAAAAATCGTAGAAACTGCTAAACGTACAAACGCAGAAGTAAGTGGTCCAATTCCACTTCCAACTGACCGTAGCGTCTACACTGTTATCCGCGCGACTCACAAATACAAAGACTCACGCGAACAATTCGAAATGCGTACACACAAACGCTTGATCGACATCATCGAACCAACACAAAAAACTGTTGATTCACTTATGAAACTCGATTTGCCAAGTGGTGTAAACATCGAAATTAAACTCTAATTAAGAAAGGTAATTCTCATGTCAAAAGGAATCTTAGGGAAAAAAGTGGGAATGACTCAAATCTTCACAGAAAACGGTGAATTAATTCCTGTTACTGTGATCGAAGCGACTCCTAACACAGTTCTTCAAGTAAAATCTGTTGAAACAGATGGTTACGAAGCAACTCAAGTTGGTTTCGATACACTTCGTGAAGTTTTGACCAACAAACCTGCCAAAGGTCATGCTGCTAAAGCTAATACGACTCCTAAGCGCTTCGTTCGTGAATTCAAAGGACTCGAAGGCGCTGAAGTAGGAGCAGAAATCACTGTTGATACATTTGCAGCCGGAGATGTTGTTGATGTTACCGGAACTTCTAAAGGTAAAGGTTTCCAAGGCCCAATCAAACGTCATGGTCAATCACGTGGTCCTATGGCCCACGGTTCACGTTACCACCGTCGTCCTGGTTCAATGGGTCCTGTTGCAGCTAACAAAGTTCCAAAAGGTAAAAAACTTGCTGGACGTATGGGTAACAAACGCGTTACTGTACAAAACCTTGTTATCGCACAAGTGCTTCCTGAAAAGAACGTTATTCTTGTAAAAGGTAATGTCCCAGGTGCTAAGAAATCATTGATTGTTGTTAAATCAGCAATCAAAGCTAAATAAGAAGGAAAGGAGATAGAAATCTATAATGGCAAAAGTATCATTATTTAAACAAGATGGTTCACAAGCTGGTGAAGTTACACTTAACGACTCAGTATTTGGTATCGAACCAAACGAATCAGTCGTATTCGACGTTGTAATCTCACAACGCGCTAGCCTTCGCCAAGGAACACACGCACACAAAAATCGTTCTGCTGTGTCTGGTGGTGGTAAAAAACCATGGCGTCAAAAAGGTACAGGTCGTGCTCGTCAAGGTTCTACCCGCTCTCCACAATGGCGTGGTGGTGGTACTGTCTTCGGTCCAAACCCACGTAGCTACGCTTACAAACTTCCACAAAAAGTTCGTCAATTGGCGCTTAAATCAGTTTACTCAACAAAAGTTGCTGATGGTAAATTAATCGCTGTTGACACACTTGACTTTACAGCTCCAAAAACTGCTGAATTTGCAAAAGTAATCTCAGCACTTTCAATCGAACGTAAAGTTCTTGTGGTTCTTCCAAACGAAGGTAACGAATTTGCAGAACTCTCTGCACGTAATCTTGCAAACGTGAAAGTTACAACTGCTAATTCAGCATCTGTACTTGACATCGTTTCTGCTGACAAACTCCTTGTGGTTCAATCAGCATTGACACAAATTGAGGAGGTTCTTGCATAATGTCACTTTATGATATCATCCGTAAACCTATCATTACTGAAGCTTCTATGGCTGCAATGGATCAAAAGAAATATACTTTCGAAGTAGATTCACGTGCGCATAAACTTCTCATCAAACAAGCTGTTGAAGCTGTCTTTGGTGTAAAAGTTGCCTCAGTAAATACTATCAGCGTTAAACCAAAATCTAAACGAGTTGGTAAATACACTGGTACTAAATCAGGCTACAAAAAAGCTATCGTTACTTTGACTGAAGATTCTAAAACAATCGAAATCTTCGGCGAAGACGCAGAATAATAGAGGAGGAAAATCGTGGGAATTAAAGTTTACAAACCTACCACAAACGGTCGCCGTAACATGACTGGTAGCGACTTCGCTGAAATCACTACAAGTACTCCTGAAAAGAGCTTGCTTGTAAGCATGAGCAAAACAGCTGGTCGTAATAACACTGGTCGTATCACAGTTCGTCACCACGGTGGTGGTCACAAACGTAAATATCGTGTAATCGACTTCAAACGTACAACTGACAACGTTGTTGCTAAAGTTGCTACAATTGAATACGATCCAAACCGTACTGCAAACATCGCATTGATCGTTTACTCTAACGGTGTTAAATCATACATCTTGGCTCCTAAAGGCCTTGAAGTTGGAATGACAGTTGTATCTGGCCCTGAAGCCGACATCAAAGTTGGTAATGCATTGCCACTTGCTAACATTCCAGTTGGTACATTGATCCACAACATTGAATTGAAACCTGGTAAAGGCGGACAATTGGTTCGTTCAGCTGGTGCTTCAGCTCAAGTACTCGGTTCAGAAGGTAAATATACACTCGTTCGTCTTCAATCAGGCGAAGTTCGTATGATCCTTTCAACTTGCCGTGCTACAATCGGTGTTGTAGGTAATGAACAACAAAGCTTAATCAACCTTGGTAAAGCAGGACGTACACGTCACATGGGTATCCGCCCAACAGTACGTGGTTCTGTAATGAACCCTAACGATCACCCACACGGTGGTGGTGAAGGTCGTCAACCAGTTGGTCGCAAGTCTCCAATGACTCCATGGGGTAAACCAGCTCTTGGTCTCAAGACTCGCAACAAGAAAGCAAAATCAAGCAAACTTATCGTTCGTCGTATCAACGACTAATAAGTCGCTTTATTTTCACAAGAGCCTTCTCGGCGTCTTGTTAAATTTGATAAAACTTATTGTCAAATTTAATGAGATGTCGAAAGTGCATCTATAAATTCCGCCAACTCCGCCTTAGTAGCGGTAGTGGTACAAATATTTAAAGGAGAAACTCGCAAAATGGGTCGTAGTCTTAAAAAAGGACCTTTCGTCGATGAGCATTTGATGAAAAAAGTTGAAGCTCAAGTCAACGCCGAAAGAAAATCTGTGATCAAAACTTGGTCACGCCGTTCTACAATCTTTCCGAACTTTGTAGGACTTACAATTGCTGTTTACGATGGTCGCAAACACGTACCAGTTTACGTTCAAGAAGATATGGTTGGACACAAACTTGGTGAATTCGCACCAACTCGTACTTATCGTGGTCACGCTGCTGACGACAAGAAAACACGTCGCTAATAGGAGGAGAAAAAAATGGCAGAAATTACTTCAGCTAAAGCAACTGCAAAAACAGTTCGCGTTTCACCTCGTAAGACTCGTCTTGTTATCGATCTTATCCGCGGGAAACGTGTTGCAGATGCAATTGCAATCTTGAAATTTACACCGACTAAAGCTGCTGTAGAAGTTGAAAACGTACTTAATAGTGCTATCGCTAATGCAGAAAATAACTTTGGTCTTGAAAAAGCTAACTTGGTAGTAAGCGAAACATTTATTAATGAAGGTCCAACAATGAAACGTTTCCGTCCACGTGCCAAAGGTTCAGCTTCACCAATTAACAAACGCACAGCTCACATCACTGTAGTTGTAGCTGAGAAAGAATAAGGAGGTAAAAACGTGGGTCAAAAAGTACATCCAATAGGAATGCGTGTTGGCGTTATTCGCGATTGGGATGCCAAATGGTATGCTGAAAAAGAATATGCGGATTACCTTCACGAAGACTTGGCAATTCGTCAACTTATCCAAACTAAACTTGCTGATGCTTCAGTATCATTGATTGAAACTGAACGTGCAATTAACAAAGTTATCGTAACTTTGCACACTGCTAAACCAGGTATGGTTATCGGTAAATCAGGAGCTAACGTTGATGCACTCCGTGCAGAACTCAACAAACTTACTGGTAAACAAGTTCACATCAACATCGTTGAAATCAAAAAACCTGATTTGGACGCTCATCTTGTTGGTGAAGGAATTGCTAAACAACTTGAAGCACGTATTGCTTTCCGTCGTGCTCAAAAACAAGCAATCCAACGTGCTATGCGCGCTGGTGCAAAAGGGATCAAAACTCAAGTTTCTGGTCGTTTGAATGGTGCTGATATTGCCCGTGCTGAAGGATATTCAGAAGGTACAGTTCCACTCCACACACTCCGTGCGGACATCGACTACGCTTGGGAAGAAGCAGACACAACTTATGGTAAACTCGGCGTTAAAGTTTGGATCTACCGTGGTGAAGTTCTCCCTACTAAAAAATCTGTGAAAGGAGAAAAATAATCCATGTTAGTACCAAAACGTGTAAAACACCGTCGTGAATTCCGCGGTAAAATGCGTGGTTATGCTAAAGGTGGCGATACTATTTCTTTCGGTGAATATGGTCTTCAAGCGACTACATCTCACTGGATTACTAACCGCCAAATCGAAGCAGCTCGTATTGCTATGACTCGTTACATGAAACGTAACGGTCAAGTTTGGATTAAAATTTTCCCTCACAAATCATACACAGCCAAAGCTATTGGTGTGCGTATGGGTTCAGGGAAAGGTGCTCCTGAAGGTTGGGTTGCTCCAGTTAAACGTGGCGTTGTCATGTTTGAATTGGGCGGCGTTGATGAAGCGACTGCACGCGAAGCGTTGCGTCTTGCTTCACACAAACTTCCTGTTAAAACTAAATTTGTGAAACGAGGTGAAGCGTAATGAAATTGAGCGAAACTAAATCACTTCTTAAAGATTTGCGCGCTTTGTCAGTTGAAGAATTGACAACTCGTGAAGCTGAATTGAAGAAAGAATTGTTTGATCTTCGTTTCCAAGCTGCTGCTGGTCGTCTCGAAAACACAGCTAAGCTTGATGAAGTCAAGAAAACTATTGCACGTGTAAAAACTGTGCAAGCTGAATTGAACAAATAATAGGTCAGGAGAAACTATAAATGGAACGCAAACAACGTAAAGTTTATCAAGGCCGCGTGGTTTCAGACAAAATGGATAAAACTATCACAGTTGTCGTAGAAACTAAGCGTAACCACCCTGTCTATGGTAAACGCATTAACTATTCTAAAAAATATAAAGCTCACGACGAAAACAACTCTGCAAAAACTGGCGACATCGTTCGTATCATGGAAACTCGTCCTTTGTCTAAAGACAAACATTTCCGTCTTGTAGAAATCGTTGAAGAAGCAGTTATTATCTAAGCAAAACTAGGAGGAATATAGCATGATTCAAACAGAATCTCGTTTGAAAGTTGCAGATAACTCAGGTGCTAAAGAACTTTTGACTATCCGTGTTCTCGGTGGTTCATCACGTAAGTTCGCTGGTATCGGTGATATCGTTGTAGCTACAGTTAAATCAGCTGCCCCTGGTGGAGCAGTTAAAAAAGGTGAAGTTGTGAAAGCAGTCATCGTTCGTACTAAATCTGGTGCGAAACGTCCTGACGGTTCATACATCAAATTTGATGAAAATGCAGCAGTGCTCATCCGTGACGATAAAACTCCTCGCGGAACACGTATCTTTGGCCCAGTTGCCCGCGAACTCCGCGAAGGTGGCTACATGAAGATCGTTTCACTTGCTCCAGAAGTACTCTAATCAAGCATTATAGAGATATGGTTTTGTCGGAAAAATTTTTTGACAGAATCATATTTTACTGTTATTATTAACAGAATAGTCCCCTAGTAACAAAATATTAGGGTGCCCATCGGGCGTAAGAAAGGAATTAAACATGTTTGTAAAAACTGGTGATACAGTTAAAGTTATCGCAGGTAAAGACCGCGGTACTACTGGTAAAGTAATCAAAGCTTTGCCAAAAGTAAATAAAGTTGTCGTTGAAGGTGTTGCTATCATGAAGAAACACCAAAAACCAAACTCAGAAAACCCAAGTGGTGCTATTCTTGAAATCGAAGCTCCTATCCACGTTTCTAACGTACAAGTGCTCGACAAAAATGGTGTTGCTGGTCGTGTAGGTTACAAAGTTGTTGACGATAAAAAAGTTCGTTTCAACAAAAAATCTGGCGAAATTTTAGACTAAGGCGGAAAGGAGAAATAATATGACTAATCGTTTGAAAGAAAAATATACTAACGAAGTAGTACCAGCGTTGACTGAACAATTCAATTACACTTCAATCATGGCTGTACCAAAAGTTGATAAAATCGTTATCAACATGGGTGTTGGAGATGCTGTAAACAACTCTAAAAACCTTGATAAAGCTGTTGCTGAATTGGCTTTGATCTCTGGTCAAAAACCATTGATTACTAAAGCTAAAAAATCAGTTGCTGCTTTCCGTCTTCGTGAAGGTATGCCAATCGGTGCGAAAGTAACTCTTCGTGGCGAACGTATGTTCGAATTCTTGGACAAATTGGTTACTGTTTCACTCCCACGTGTACGTGACTTCCACGGTGTTTCAAACAAAGCGTTTGACGGTCGCGGTAACTACACACTTGGTGTGAAAGAACAATTGATTTTCCCAGAAATCAACTATGATGATGTTGATAAAGTTCGTGGTATGGATATTGTTATCGTAACAACTGCTAACACTGACGAAGAATCACGTGAATTGCTTGCTAAACTCGGCATGCCGTTCGCTAAATAAGATAGGGAGAATACATAAATGGCTAAGAAATCTATGGTTGTTAAAAACCAACGCCCTGCAAAATTCTCAACACAAGCTTATACTCGTTGCGAACGTTGCGGACGTCCACATTCAGTTTACCGCAAATTTAAACTTTGCCGTATCTGTCTTCGCGAATTGGCTTACAAAGGTCAATTGCCAGGCGTTAAAAAAGCTTCATGGTAATTTGTTAATTATCGTGTAACGAATAAAAATTACTGACAGAATTTCTGTCAGTAATTTTTTTTGTATCTTAGATAAATTATTAAAAGCTAGTCTATTATTGTGGATTAAAGGTATAGATTTGCTATAATGGTGAGGAAACGGGAGGAATTTATGGAAAAAACATCAGCTAATATTAAAAAGTTTGTGGGAATTAGCCTAATTACTTTAGGAACTTTAACTGTTTTAACGGCCTGTGGCAGTAAAGAAAGTAAAAAGTCTGAACAAAGCAGCTTCTCTTCGAGTATTAATAATAAAAGTAGTCAAAGTAGTAGTAGTTCAAATTCTTCAAGTACAAACTCAAGTTCAAGTTCTTCCACTCAGGAAGGATTTGGAGATGTTCCACAAATTCTATCAGGGAATTATTCTTCCTTGAATGGAACTTGGCAGACTGCTGACGGGTCTACTAAAATTATTTTGAATAATGGCAATATCATTTTTAGTCCAGAATATGAGAGAATAATATCAAATCCGATGGCTAAGGATGGAATAATTATTGCTGATGCGTTGAATGATAAAAGGCATATGGGCTTTATGTTTGCCGCTGCCCACAATTCGCCAATATTTCCAAATTCCTCGAATGTGGATAAGACAGATTCAGGAAAAGACAGATTTATAATAACTACGGATGAAGAGGGAATAGAAATATTTGATACTATGCCAACAGCATTTTTTTACAAAGTAAGTAATGATACCACACTTTGAGCTCATAAGTTATAACAAATTACTGGCAATTCTGTCAGTAATTTTTATTCTAAAAAAACTATGACACACCCGAAAACATTGTAAAGAAAAGTGTTGACATGGTGCGGAACTTCTGCTATACTAATTAAGTTCGGTCTTTTTATGAAAAAGACCTCATTAATTTGAAAGTGGGATTTGAACAAGCCCAAACTACAAATAAGGAGAAATTACACTATGGTAATGACTGACCCAATCGCAGATTTCTTGACTCGTATTCGTAATGGTAACATGCGTAAATTCGATGTTGTTGAAGCACCTGCATCAAAAATCAAACGTCAAATCGCTGAAATCCTCAAAGCTGAAGGTTACGTGAAAGACGTTGAATACGTTGAAGATAACAAACAAGGCGTAATCCGCGTTTTCCTTAAATACGGTAAAAACGGTGAAAAAGTTATCACTAACTTGAAACGTATTTCAAAACCAGGTCTTCGTGTTTACGTGAAATCTGATGATGTTCCTAAAGTTCTTAACGGACTTGGTACAGCAATCATCTCAACATCTACTGGTGTAGTAACTGATAAAGTTGCTCGTGAAACAAATGTTGGTGGTGAAGTAATTGCCTACATCTGGTAATTAGTTCGGAGAGACTTCATTGATGGAGTTGATCTAAATGTTTAATGTCGACTTTTGATGATATTAAACCGACAAGCGAATTTTTCGTAAGTCAAAATTACTGACAGAAATATTTTTATGCCTGTCAGTAAAATAAAAGTTCTTTTAAATCAAATTTTGATTTAAAACCCGTGAAAACAGATTGAATTAAATCTGATAATTTAACAGGAGAAAAAAATGTCACGTATTGGTAACAAAGTCATCGTTATCCCTGCAGGCGTATCTGTAGAAGTAAACGGTGCAACTGTCACTGTCAAAGGACCTAAAGGTGAACTCGTTCGTTCATTCAACGAAAACATCACACTTGATATCGCTGAAAACGAAATCACTGTAAAACGTCCAAACGACACTAAAGAAATGAAAATGCTCCACGGAACTACTCGTGCCCTTCTTGCTAACATGGTAGAAGGTGTTTCAACTGGTTTCTCTAAAGCACTTGAAATGATCGGGGTTGGGTACCGTGCACAATTACAAGGAACTAAACTTGTATTGTCAGTTGGTAAATCTCACCAAGACGAAGTTGAAGCACCAGAAAACATCAAATTTGTTGTTGCAACTCCAACTTCTATCGTTGTTGAAGGTATCAGCAAAGAAGCCGTTGGTCAAACAGCAGCTTACATCCGTAGCCGTCGTTCTCCAGAACCTTATAAAGGTAAAGGGATCCGTTACGTTGGTGAATACGTTCGTCGTAAAGAAGGTAAAACTGGTAAATAATTTTTGTCAAAATAATGTTCACTTGAACATTTATTTAGCAAAAAATGTTATCCGTAATTGGTGGTTTGACTTGTCAAATTGCCAGTATTTTGTCAATGCTAACTTTGTTAGACAGACAAAAACTCCCCGCTTGTTGACAGCATTCTAGTAATTCTGTCAGTAAGAAAATCGATGGCAAAAACTATCGAAATTTAAAATAATATAGAGGTAGAATTGTGATTTCTAAACCAGATAAAAACAAACTCCGCCAAAAACGTCACACACGTGTACGCGGTAAAATTTCAGGAACATCTGAAACTCCACGTTTGAACGTTTTCCGTTCAAACACAAACATTTATGCACAAGTCATTGATGACGTAACTGGTACAACACTTGTATCAGCTTCATCACTTAAATTGACTGGTACTAAAACTGAACAAGCCGCAGAAGTTGGTAAACTCGTTGCTGAAGCTGCAAAAGCTAAAGGCGTTGAAGAAGTTGTCTTCGACCGCGGTGGTTACCTCTATCACGGACGTGTTGCAGCACTCGCTACAGCAGCTCGTGAAGCTGGATTGAAATTCTAAGGAAAGGGGTAATTAAACATGGCAGAAAACAGAAGAAATGATCGCGAACAAAGCGAATTCGAAGAACGCGTAGTTTCAATTAACCGCGTTACTAAAGTTGTTAAAGGTGGACGTCGTCTTCGCTTTGCAGCACTTGTTGTTGTTGGTGACCGTAACGGTCGCGTAGGTTTCGGTACTGGTAAAGCTCAAGAAGTTCCTGAAGCTATCCGTAAAGCAATCGAAGCAGCTAAGAAAAACCTTATTACAGTTCCTATGGTAGGTACTACACTTCCTCACGAAGCACTTGGTGTCTTCGGTGGTGGTAAAATCCTCCTTAAACCAGCTGTAGAAGGTGCTGGAGTTGCCGCAGGTGGTGCCGTTCGTGCCGTCCTCGAACTCGCTGGTGTTGCTGACGTAACATCAAAATCACTTGGTTCAAACACACCAATCAACGTTGTTCGTGCAACTGTTGATGGATTGAATCAATTGAAACGTGCTGAAGAAGTTGCTGCATTACGCGGTAAATCTGTATCAGATTTCGCCTAAGGAGGAAAAAATGGCTCAAATTAAAATTACATTGGTAAACTCACCAATCGGCCGTATCCCTGCTCAACGCAAAACTGTTAAAGCACTCGGTCTTGGTAAACTCAACAGCTCAGTAGTAAAAGAAGGTTCACCTGCTATTCTTGGTATGGTAAACTCTATTTCTCACTTGGTAAAAGTTGAAGAAGCATAATTAATATTAAAAAAATAACAATTCTGTCTTTACTGACAGGATTGTTTTTTTACTGACAGAAATCTAGAGTACTTAAAAAAAGATTATTTGCTATTTTTTAGAATAATAAAATATATTTGCAAACGACGAAATGGCTTGTAATTCCAATCGAAAAATAGTAAAATAATAGAAGTCTGATATCAGGCAAATAAATATATTAACGTATCGGCGAGTTTGTTTTTCACGTTCCTTACATGGAAAATAGGCGACAGCAAGGTACAAAATAAGGAGAAAAAAATGGAACTTCATTCATTGAAAGCTGCTGAAGGCAGTCGTAAAGTACGTAATCGCGTAGGTCGTGGTACATCATCAGGTAACGGTAAAACATCTGGACGTGGACAAAAAGGTCAAAAATCTCGTTCAGGTGGTGGAGTACGTCCTGGTTTTGAAGGTGGACAAACAGAATTGTTCCGTCGCATGCCAAAACGTGGTTTCTTGAATGTTAACCGTAAAGAATACGCTATTGTCAACCTTGAAACTTTGAACCGTCTTGAAGATGGAGCAACTGTTTCAGCTGAAACTCTTGTAGCTGCTAAAATCATCAAGGACGTTAAATCAGGTGTTAAAGTTCTTGCTAACGGTGAATTGACAGCTAAAAAACTTACAGTTAAAGTTGCTAAAGTATCTGCTGCTGCTAAAGCTGCAATCGAAGCTGCTGGTGGTTCTGTAGAAGAAGCTTAATTTTTACACTACAATTGGCGGTTGAATTTTCAACCGCTTATTGTCTATTTACAATTAAAACGCTTTAAGGAGATTTTATGTTTTTTAAGACGCTTAAGGAAGCCTTTAAGGTCAAGGACGTCCGAGCAAGAATTCTCTTTACGATTTTCATCCTTTTTGTTTTCCGCTTAGGTGCTCATATTACGGTACCTGGCGTCAACGTTCAAAACTTGACAGAAGTAAGTAATCTTCCTTTCTTGAACATGATGAACTTGGTTTCTGGTAATGCCATGCAAAACTACTCACTTTTTGCAATGGGGGTTTCGCCTTATATTACTGCTTCAATCATTGTTCAATTGTTGCAAATGGACATTTTACCAAAATTTGTTGAGTGGTCAAAACAAGGGGAAATTGGACGTCGTAAACTGAATCAAGCGACACGTTACATTACCTTAGTGCTTGCTATGGCACAATCTATCGGGATTACTGCTGGTTTCCAAGCCATGAGCTCGTTAAATATTGTGCAAAATCCAAATTGGCAAAGCTATTTGATGATTGGTGCAATTTTGACCACTGGTTCAATGGTTGTCACTTGGATGGGTGAACAAATTAATGAAAAAGGATTTGGTTCAGGTGTTTCAGTAATTATCTTTGCTGGGATTGTATCTAGTATCCCATCGGCGGTCAAATCTGTTTATGATGAAAAATTCTTAAACGTTCGACCTTCAGAAATTCCAATGTCTTGGTTATTTGTCATTGGTCTAGTATTGTCAGCAATTATCATTATTTATGTAACAACTTTTGTTCAACAAGCAGAACGTAAAGTACCTATTCAATATACTAAATTGACTCAAGGTGCACCAACAAGTTCTTATTTGCCACTTCGTGTCAATCCAGCTGGGGTTATCCCAGTTATCTTTGCTGGTTCAATTACAACTGCTCCAGCTACGATTTTGCAATTCTTGCAACGTTCGCAAGGAAGTAATGTAGGTTGGTTGTCAACTTTACAAGATGCCTTGTCATATACGACTTGGACAGGAATGCTCTTCTACGCATTATTGATTGTGCTCTTTACATTCTTCTACTCATTCGTTCAGGTCAATCCTGAAAAGATGGCTGAAAACCTTCAAAAACAAGGTTCTTACATTCCATCTGTTCGTCCGGGTAAAGGAACCGAAAAGTATGTATCACGTCTCTTAATGCGTCTTGCAACGGTAGGTGCGCTCTTCCTTGGTTTGATTTCAATCATTCCAATTGCCGCCCAAAACGTTTGGGGACTTCCAAAAATTGTCGCTCTTGGAGGAACATCACTCTTAATCTTGATTCAAGTTGCTATACAAGCAGTGAAACAACTTGAAGGATATTTACTCAAACGTAAATATGCAGGATTTATGGATAATCCACTTGAAACAAAATAAAATCTTGTCATTAGACAAGGTTTTTCTTTATTTTTTAGCAAAAATACGCTAAAATAGTGTAGGTAAAATCACAGAGAACATCTGCAATTTACTGACAGTTCTGTCAGTAATTTATAAATTAAAATCAGGAGAAAACAAAATGAATTTATTAATCATGGGACTTCCAGGAGCTGGTAAAGGAACTCAAGCTGAGTTCATCGTTAAAAATTATGGAGTAAATCACATTTCAACAGGTGACATGTTCCGTGCCGCAATGAAAAACGAAACTGAAATGGGTAAACTTGCTAAATCTTTCATCGATAAAGGTGAACTCGTACCTGATGAAGTAACGAACGGAATTGTTAAAGAACGTTTAGCACAAGATGATATCAAAGCTTCAGGCTTCTTGCTTGATGGATACCCACGTACGATTGACCAAGCTCATGCACTTGATACAATGCTTGAAGAACTTGGAATTAAACTTGATGCCGTTGTAAATATCGTTGTTAACCCAGATATTTTGGTTGACCGTTTAAGTGGTCGTTACATCTGCCGTAACTGTGGTGCAACTTATCATAAAATCTTCAATCCAACTAAAGTTGAAGGTGTTTGTGACGTTTGTGGTAGTCATGACCTTTATCAACGTGCGGATGATGTTCCAGAAACAGTTAAAAATCGTTTGGATGTCAATATTAAAGAATCAGCTCCAATTATTGAACACTATACTGAACTTGGACTTGTTAAAAACATTGAAGGTGAACAAGAAATTAGCCAAGTAACAGAAGATATTAAAAAAGTTTTAGGATAATAAAAATAAAAACCTCTGTCAGAGGTTTTTTTAGTAAAATAGCAAGATTAGAATACAAAATTATACTGACAAGCTCTCTGTCAGTAAAATTATAAAAATGAAACACCCGAAAACATTGCCATGAATAGCTTTGAAAGCGAGTAATAAATTAAACATGTACTCAAGCTAGAAAAATAAAGGCTTTTCTAAAAGAAAGACTTGCATTTGTTGCTGAAAAATGCTAAAATACATAAGTCCGACTTTTTAGATATATATAGTATATATCTTTCGGGAAATTTCTAAGGAGGTACTTTTGCTTGGCAAAAGATGATGTAATTGAAGTAGACGGCAAAGTCGTTGACACCATGCCGAATGCGATGTTCACGGTTGAACTCGAAAATGGTCACCAAGTCTTGGCGACGATTTCAGGAAAAATTCGAAAGAATTATATCCGTATCTTGCCTGGAGACAAGGTTCAAGTTGAACTCTCACCATACGATTTGACACGCGGACGAATTACTTACCGATTTAAGTAATCCGGACATTCATTGAGTGCATGATGCACAGTAACCATAGAAAGGAAGACACAATGAAAGTAAGACCATCAGTTAAACCAATCTGCGAATACTGTAAAGTTATTCGTCGTAACGGTCGTGTAATGGTAATTTGCCCTGCCAATCCAAAACACAAACAACGTCAGGGATAGAAAGGAAATAGAAAAATATGGCTCGTTTTGCTGGAGTTGATATTCCAAACGAAAAACGCATTGTTATTTCATTAACATACGTATTCGGTGTTGGACTTCAAACATCTAAAAAAGTACTTGCAGCTGCAGGTGTCTCAGAAGATATCCGTACAAAAGATTTGACATCAGATCAAGAAGATGCAATCCGTCGTGAACTCGATGGTTTGAAACTCGAAGGAGACCTTCGTCGTGAAGTGTCACTTAACATCAAACGTTTGATGGAAATTGGTTCTTACCGTGGTATGCGTCACCGTCGTGGACTTCCTACACGTGGACAAAACACTAAGAACAACGCTCGTACACGTAAAGGTCCTGCTAAATCAATCGCAGGTAAGAAAAAATAATTAAATAGAAAGGAGTTAAAATGGCAAAAATTACACGTAAACGTCGTGTTAAAAAGAATATTGAATCTGGAATTGTTCATATCCAATCAACATTCAACAACACAATCGTTATGATCACAGACGTTCATGGTAACGCCCTTGCTTGGTCATCAGCTGGTGCACTTGGATTTAAAGGTTCTAAAAAATCTACACCTTTCGCCGCTCAAATGGCTTCAGAAGCTGCTGCTAAAGCTGCTCAAGAGCAAGGTTTGAAAACTGTATCTGTTACAGTTAAAGGTCCTGGTTCAGGTCGCGAATCAGCTATCCGCGCACTCGCTGCAGCTGGTCTTAATGTAACATCTATCAGTGATGTGACTCCTGTACCTCACAATGGTGCACGTCCTCCAAAACGTCGTCGTGTATAATTAGTTGCTCTTGTCACTAATCACTTTTCGCTTAGAGGAGAACATACATGATTGAGTTTGAAAAACCAAAAATTACTAAATTTGACGAATCAGAAAATTACGGTAAATTCGTTGTTGAACCACTTGAACGTGGTTATGGTACAACTTTAGGTAACTCTCTGCGTCGCGTCCTTTTGTCATCACTTCCTGGTGCTGCTGTGACTTCAATTCAAATTGAAGGTGTTCAACACGAATTCGCAACAATCCCTGGCGTACGTGAAGATGTCATCCAAATCGTTCTTGCGGTTAAAGGAATTGCCATCAAATCATACGTAGAGTCTGAAAAACAAATCGAACTTGACGTAACTGGTCCTATGGATGTTACTGCTGGTGATATCTTAACTGATAGCGACATTGAAATTGTCAACAAAGACCATTACTTGTTCTCTATTGCTGAAGGTCACTCAATGCGTGCTGTAATGACTGTTAAAAAAGGATACGGCTATGTTCCGGCTGACGAAAATAAAGTCGATGGAGCGCCAATTGGCACAATTGCTGTAGACTCAATTTACACACCAGTAAGTAAAGTAAATTATCAAGTAGAACCTGCCCGTGTAGGTGGAGATTCTAGCTACGATAAATTAACACTTGAAATTACTACAAACGGTACTATCGTTTCTGACGAAGCTTTGTCACTCTCAGCTAAAATCTTGACAGACCACTTGAACTTGTTCGTTGATCTTTCAGAAGTTGCAGCTGAAGCCGAAACACTTGTTGTTAAAGATGAAGTTAAAACAGAACGTGTGCTCGATAAAATTATTGAAGAAATGGACTTCTCAGTTCGTGCTTACAATGGTTTGAAACGCGCAGGTATTAACACTGTTGCTGATATTGTTGAAATGAGCGAAGCTGACATGATTAAAGTCAAAAACCTCGGTCACAAATCAGTAGAAGAAGTCAAAGTTAAATTGACTGAATTGGGACTTTCCCTTAAAAAAAGAAAATAATAATATAGGAGGAAACAAATGAGCAATCGTAAACTCGGACGTACATCTTCACAACGTAAAGCTATGCTTCGTGATTTGACTACAGATTTGATCATCAACGAAACTATCGTTACAACTGAAGCTCGCGCTAAAGAAGTTCGTCGTACAGTAGAAAAAATGATTACGCTTGGTAAAAAAGGTGACCTTTCAGCTCGTCGTGCAGCAGCTGCTTACGTACGTAATGAAATCGCAATTAAAGATTTCAACGAAGAAACTGAAACTTTCCCAACTGCCCTTCAAAAATTATTCAACGACCTTGCTAAACGCTACGAAGGACGTAACGGTGGTTACACTCGTATCCTTAAAGTAGAACCACGTCGTGGTGATGCTGCGCCTATGGCAATCATTGAATTGGTTTAATTGTATTAAATCTTGAAGTAATAATAAAATACTAAATTGAGTGTTATGATGTTGGCGGGGGTTTCTGTGGGTGCATGTGTTGAGTTGTGATTGACTCTCTTTCGCATCAGCCTTGCTTATAGTCTAGCTCTGTCTGATTAGATTAAATTTCTAATCTAGTCAGGCCACTCAATTTATTTATTTTAGCCGTTGTAGCTCAGTCGGTAGAGCAGCACCATGGTAAGGTGAAGGTCGACAGTTCGATTCTGTTCAATGGCATATTTTTTTACAGTAGATATATTTAAATATGAGAAGTCTTATTTTATAAAATAAGACTTTTATTGACTTTAAAAGCTTTAAAAAGCGAATAATGTCCATGGTTAAATACATTTGTTTACAAAAAAGGCTCCAAATAAAATGAATGATTATAATATGCACGCACCTATTAATGATATGCAAATTGCCGAGGATATTCATCTTACTTTCAATCACATGATGATGTCAATTTTTCATAGAATAGTTGTGAACAAAAAATGAGAAAAGCAATTTTCGTTGACTTTGATGGAACAATCAATATTCGGAAGACAAAAAGTACTTTCAAAATTTGAATATTGGTAAAAAGTGGCAGACTTTTTTTACTTTGCAAGCCATTTTCCTTATATTACTGGCTTGTCCAACCATTTCTACAGAATGTTAAGAAGAAATTAAATGCTTATGAAAACTATTTTGGACAAAAATAATAATATTTTCTTGATGTAAATCAATGTTTTATAGTCTTTTTAAACTTATAATAAGACTATAAATATTGATGCATAATTGCAGGAGGAAAGTATAAATGTCAAAAATAGTAATGAAATTAGATGAATTGAGCTGTCCATCATGTATGGCTAAGATTGAAGGAGCTTTAAATACAACAAATGGAGTAGAAACTGCAAAGGTGCTGTTCAATGCTTCAAAGGTGAAGGCAGAATTTGATGACAATCAGATAACTGCTACTGACATAGTTAGTAAAGTTGAGGGACTTGGCTATGTTGTCCAAAAGAGTAAAGTCACGGAAATTTAAAGATATGATGTGCTAACTATTTTTATCTAAGATTCGTGTCAGACACTCTGAAATATGATAAAATGGTAGAAGAATAAAATCCTTAATCAAATAAAACAGCGGATTATCCGCTGTTTTGTTACATTTTAATAAATTTTACGTATGAATAAGTGGAGGGAAAATGGCGAAGAAAAAATCATCATTTGTTTGTCAAAATTGTGGCTATAAGTCTGCAAAATACTTAGGACGTTGTCCAAACTGTGGCGAATGGTCTTCTTTTGTTGAAGAAGTTGAAGTCCAAGAAGTTAAAAATCAACGTGTTTCAATGACTGGCGAACGTTCAAAACCATTGAAGCTAGATGAAGTTGAATTATTTGATACTCCTCGGATTGAAACGGACTTAGATGAATTTAATCGTGTATTAGGAGGGGGTGTTGTTCCTGGTTCATTAGTTTTGATTGGGGGAGACCCTGGGATAGGTAAATCAACCTTACTTTTACAGGTTTCTACTCAATTGGCTTCTAGAGGTCGTGTGCTGTATGTGAGTGGTGAAGAATCAGCCCAACAAATTAAACTAAGAGCTGAGCGTTTAGGAGATATTGATCGTGACTTTTATCTCTATGCTGAAACAAATATGCAGTCGATTCGTGCAGAAGTTGAGCGCTTAAAACCTAACTTCTTAATTATTGATTCCATTCAAACAATCATGACACCAGAAATTCAATCAACTCAAGGCTCTGTAAGTCAAGTTCGTGAAGTGACTGGAGAATTGATGCAAATTGCTAAAACGAATGATATTGCGACCTTTATTGTTGGTCATGTGACTAAAGAAGGTCAGCTGGCTGGGCCAAGGATGTTGGAGCACATGGTTGATACGGTGCTGTATTTTGAAGGAGAACGAAATAATACATTTAGAATTCTTCGTGCTGTAAAAAACCGTTTTGGTTCAACTAATGAAATTGGAATTTTTGAGATGCAGGGTCATGGCTTGGTCGAAGTGACTAATCCCTCAGAGGTCTTTTTAGAAGAACGCTTAGAGGGCTCGACTGGATCTGCGATTGTTTGTGCACTTGAGGGAACACGGCCCATATTAGTTGAAATACAAGCACTGACGACACCGACAATGTTTGGAAATGCTAAAAGGACTACCTCAGGCCTAGATTTTAACCGTGTAAGTTTAATTATGGCGGTGCTTGAGAAGAGAACAGGGCTCTTGATGCAAAATCAAGATGCCTACCTCAAATCTGCAGGGGGAGTAAAATTGGATGAGCCAGCCATTGACCTCGCGGTTGCGGTTGCTGTGGCTTCAAGTTATAAAGAACTTCCAACAGATGCGCGTGAATGTTTTATTGGTGAAATTGGTTTAACGGGTGAAATTCGTCGGGTGACCCGAATTGAACAAAGATTAAATGAAGCTGCAAAACTAGGGTTTAAAAAAGTATATGCTCCTAAAAATTCAATTGTAGGGATTGATATTCCTGAACAGATTCAAGTGATTGGAGTGACAACTTTAACTGAATGTTTAAAACTGGTCTTTGGCTAATATAAAAATAAGGCTATTTCGTTAATGAAATAGCCTTTGCTTTTTATGAATGACTCATCTTATAAGAATAATAAGCTAATAGAACTAATAGACTAGAGCCGATTAATGTAAAATCACCTAACCATAAACTTAAAAGTGAAGAAATAAAGGCTCCCACAACAAATGATAAAGCAAGAGATAAGAAGATGAGTGAATTTTTTAAGTCCTTTGTGTTTTTAGAAACTATATATTGTCCTAGATTTGTTCCAAAAGCTTTGATTTTACCTGTGGACATGATATTAGCATAAGGAAGTCCTCTGACTCGAGTAAAGGTATCACCTTGAATAACCATAAAAAAGGAGAGAATTCCAACAAAAAGTGAGGCTGATAAATGTAAAAAAGTAGCGAAGGCGAGAGAAATAAGTAAAATACCAATCATTTGTATGAAGAGAAGGGATTCAATTTCACTTTGATTATTTTGGGTTTTATATTTGGTGAATAAGGTCTTGAAAAGTGCACCTAGTGCAAAAAATAAAATTGGAATTATAAATTGAAAAGCTTTCTCCAAATTGCCGTGGGCTAAATTAATTCCAGTCTGAATCAAATTCCCAGTTTGGAGACTAGCGAAACGGCCGTCAAAATGAAAAAAGGTAAAGGCATCAACAAAGCCTGTATTCATGGCAAGTAATAGAGCAACAAGTAAACTTTCTTTAGAATGGACTGCGGATTTAAACATAATTTTTTCCTTCATAATCTGTAAAAGATAAGGTCATTATAGCACAATGATAATCTAATGTACTCTATTTAAAATAAAAAATTAAATGATCGCTAATAAGGGATATAAGTTATAAAATAATAAATATAGCATGAGAAATTAAATAGATTTCTTGTGTTTGGATAAGCAATATTAAAGGAGCGTGTGGTATAATTGACACAGGGCTTTCTTGTAAGCCTATCCATTTTCTAAAAGGAGGAAAAGATATGCGTCGTTGGATTATTCATCTTGTTATGACTGTCATCGGAGCATCGCTAGGTGTTGCTGTTGTACCATCAATTTTAAAGGTATTTGGTTGGGACACAGGGATTTTGCAGAACGAAGCTGTTGACGGTGTGATTGGTGCAATTATTTTTATTATTCTTTCATTTATATTTGCCGGTTCAATGCTTAATGGGTTGAAAAAAATAGATTCTAGAATTTCCAAAATGAATATGTCAAAAATGGTCTTCAATATTATTGGGATTGTTCTTGGTCTTCTCGTTGGGGTTATTGGAAGTATTCCATTAAGATTTTTAAATGTTCCTATTTTAAGTAATATCATTTCATTCATACTTGTTTTGGTGATGATTTATTTGGGATATGTTTTGTTTGATCGACGAGGAGACGAAATTGCTAGAGTGCTTTTTCGTAAGCGCCGTGAAGCAATGGCAACTGAACCAGCAGAAGTTGCTGAGGAAGTTGTCGGTGAATCTAAGAGTGATAATAGTATTTTATTGGATACAAGTTCAATCATTGATGGCCGGATTTTAGATGTAATTAAAACAGGGTTCATTTCAGATAAAATTATTGTTCCTAATTTTGTGATTTTAGAATTACAATTAATTTCTGATAGTTCAGACCCACTGAAAAGGGCTAAAGGACGTCGGGGCTTGGATTTGGTTAATGAATTGACTAAATTTGATCAAGTTGAAATTTCTCAAGTTGATTTTCCAGATGTTCGAGAAGTTGATACTAAACTTCTTAAATATGCAAGTTCTACTGGCTCAAAATTAGTGACGAATGATTTTAATCTTAATAAAGTTGCTGAAATTCAGGGTGTTCAAGTTCTTAACATTAATGACCTTGCTAATGCTGTGAAAACACAACTTGTTGTGGGCGAACATATTAACGTACAAATTATTCGTGCTGGTTCTGAACGTCAACAAGGCGTGGCTTATTTGCCAGATGGAACAATGATTGTCATCGAAGATACTGCAAAATTGATTGATAAAACAGTTACTGTTGAAGTTGCTAAGGTGCTACAAACAAGTGCCGGTCGAATGATTTTTGCTGATTTAGTAAAAAAATAAAGAAGAAAACCGATAAATTATCGGTTTTTATCTTAAATGAATTTTGAGTATTTAGGAGTTTAATATGTATTTAAAACGTTTTATTCAATTGTTTGTAGTTTTTTTAATTTCTTTAGCTGTTTTTGCTTTGATATTAGAAATGAATTTTGGAAATTATTGGTTAAGATTTGTTTTAGGACTTATCATTGCTTATGTTTTTCTTACTTTACCACTTGTTCTCTTAACAATTTTTAAAACTAATAAAAAGGCTAATGTTGTTGGTACGAATGCTGTAGAAAATGAACTTGCTTATCTTTTAAAAGACTTTCCAGGCTACCTTGCTTTAAGTGTGACTGATGAAAATTCAAAGAGTTCAACAACGATTATGAGTTTTATTCAAGCTCAAAAAACGGAAAATATTTTCTACATGGTTGCGGATAAAAAAGCTTCAAAGATTAGTGATATAAAAAGAAATTCACAGGTGAGTTTTACGACTTGGTTTGATAAGTTGGAAAAAGGAGGGCGCTTGTCTTCAAATCGGGTTCATGCAGAAATCTTAGAAGAGGCTAAAGCTCAAGAAATTGTGAAAAAAGAAGGATTAATCTTATCTCTTCATGAAAATTCGGAGAATATGTCAATTATTGCTTTAAGGATTGAATCGGTCCTTTATGAAAATTTTAAAGGTCAAACTAAAGTTATTAATTTTGAAAAATAATTTATTAAAACTGCTTTTTAGCAGTTTTTTTATTTTAATAAAAGTGGGAAATATTGATATTTTAGCTATATTGTATTACTATATAGATGTAGTTAGTATTACTAAATAGCGGAGGAAAAAATGAATCAAATTACAGAAATGTTGAAAGGAGTTCTTGAGGGTTGTGTTTTAGAAATCATTGGTCAAGGGGAAACTTATGGTTATGAAATTACTCAAAAACTGCGAGAACTTGGTTTTGAAGATGTTGTAGAAGGAACGGTATATACGATTACGATGCGTCTTGAAAAGAAAGGGTATGTTGAGATTAGAAAAAAGCCTTCAAAACTTGGGCCCGCTCGAAAATGGTATCGTTTAAATGAGGCAGGGCAAATTGAGCGAGGAAGTTTTTGGAAAAAATGGGCTTTTATTTCAGAAAAATTGGAGTTTTTACGTCATCAAAATTTATTGAGTGAGCAGAAGGGAGAAAATCATGGCGGAGCATAGAAATATTGTTGATCGAATGATTGGTCTTGAAGAAAAAAGAGAATTTCGCGAATTTGAAAATCGTGCTCAGAAACTTGGAGAGAATTATTATGAAGATTATAAGGAATTAAAAAAATATATATGGCACTCTGGGGTAACGAAATGGGCAGATTTCAAATTTATTTTTGGACAAGTTCTTGATTTACTTGAAGAAGCTAAAATCCAAGACAAAGAATTGACTGATTTAATTGGTCCAGATGTTGCGGCATTTATTGATGAGATGGTGGATGATACTAGTTGGGAAAAAAAGCAAAAAAATAAACTAAATAAGGAGCTGAAAAATGGTTTTAGATAAAATTAGTGATCTTCTTGCTGAAAAAAAAGACTGGCAAGCCATGCAAAATCGAGCTAAAAAATTACCTAAAGATTTTTATCAGGCTTATCGTTTAATTCAAAAATATATGTTCAAAATGGGGGCAACAGATTGGCATATTTTTAAGGATATTATTGAATTATTTGAACTGGCAGTAGTTGATGGGCGAAGTCCAGCAGAGGTTCTGGGCAATGATGTTGCAACTTTTGCTGATGAATTATTAAGTGATAATAAAGAGGACTGGCGAAATAAGTATCGTCAAGAATTGAATGATTATTTTGCTCAAAAGTAATCAATAGATTTTACTGATAAGTCTGTCAGTAAAATTGAAAATTTATCAATAACAAAAGTTACTGACAGGTTTGTTAGTAACTTTTGTTTTTTTTAAAATTCCATGACCATATTGTACCAAGTTTCTCCACCGAATTTTGACTCGGAAAGTCCTTCGTCAGTAAAGCCGTGTTTTTCATAATAGGGAACTAAATAATCATGGCAAGTAAGACTGATTCCCAAACGTTTTTTCGATTTGGCTTCTTTTTCAAGTAAAAGGAGTAAGTTTGTCGCAATTCCTAAGCCTTGATAATCAGGGTCAACGGTTAAACTGATGATTTTTTGGAAACCACCTGTTTTGGGATTGGCTTTGGTACGTTCAAAAGATTCATCATCCAAGTAACGACCTTCTGTAACAGGACCAGAAACGTAACCTACGACAGTTCCTTCACTATTTCTTGCTGCGATAAAGCTATCAGGAATTAAGTTAATTCTTTCGATCATTGACTCTACAGAGAGGGCTTCATTTTCTGAGAAAGTAGCTCTTTCAATACGGATGACATCATCTATATCATTTGGCATAATTTGAGTATAAGTAATTTCATTCATACAATTAATTCTAACATAGACTGTTCAGAAAGGAAATCAATAATCATCGTTAGTAATTAAAAGAATAAATAGTTTGTCGTTTAAAGGATATGAAGTGGTTTGAAAATCTAAAATCTTTAATAAAATAAAGTTTAACTAAATGTTTACTTAAGATTTACAAAAAATTTACATTGAGTTTTGGAGAATGGGATAAAATGAAAGGGTAGTAATCAAACCAATGGAGGTTTTATGAACACAAGCGGAAAAAAATTCCTAGGAATTTTAATTGGAATTTCAGCTCTTTTATTAATTATTGCGTCTTTGGGGGATTTGCAAATTTCTAAAATGGTTATGGATCAAAATTCAATTTTTGGTAATCTTTTTCAGATATTTGGAATGTTTCCGTCAGCGCTTATCCCTTTTATTTCAGCGGAAATTATCTTCATTTATGGTCTAAGACAAGATAATCAACTGACAAAATGGATTTTAGCGATTTCTGGACTTGGCTTTGCTTATTGGTCAGCATGGGGCTGGGTTGATGGTTGGATGTTTTACGGTGTGACCACACTTAATAACATCAAAAATCATCAGCCACTGGGTGCGGCAAATAACAGTATTGGAGCCACAGCGACTTATTCTTTTGGACTTGAAGCACTTTTTACATTTATTATCCTGGTCATCGGAACATTTTTGATTTATAGATGGCTGAGCAAGAAAACTTACGAAGAATTAAGTCAATTGATTATTGTGGCGATTGCTGGGATTGCTGTCGTTTATGTCAGCAACTCAATTGTCAATACGATGAAAGTTAACTGGGGGCGTTTTCGCCCTTATGAGGTTAAGGAAATTGTTTCCTCTACCAAAGGAACGTTCACTAATTGGTGGCATTTGAACGGTCAAACAGGTCATCAATCATTCCCGTCAGGTCATACAATCGCAGCGGCTGCAGCACTCTTTTTACCATTTTTTGCTGACAGAAAAAATCTTAAAGGCCAAAAGATTTTGGCTTACAGCGGATTTATTTTCACACTTTTAATGATGGCTGCTCGGGTCCGAATTGGTGCACATTT
>OCAM01000405.1_pt1 | contig 42763 bp, 38 predicted proteins | sample 1538281 | NCBI WGS metagenome assembly OCAM01 (sample SAMEA2580273, study PRJEB22360) | human gut metagenome | biome: human gut; feature: human-associated habitat; material: faeces | place: Denmark | collected 2008/2010 | reverse complement strand
CGGCCTCCTGGTCCCAAACCAGGCGCTCTAGCCAAGCTGAGCCACACCCCGCTGAAGTCATTTGATGTGATGTATTAAGTTGTTTGTTTTGTTTTCGTCTTGGCTTTCCCGCCTGACGCAAGACATATTATATTATAGGGTTCTACAAATGTCAACACTTTTTTTCGATTTTTTTTAAAAAAATTTTTTGGGGGTTTTCAGGTAGCGAAAAACCCAGTATTTATGCTATAATACGGCATATCAGACAGCAGAAAAAAGGGAGAATTTTTAATGGACGTATTAGAATTTCAAAAAAAATTAGAAGGAATTTGCGCTCTTGCAGAGAAGAATAATAAAAGACTTACAACAGAACAGGTGAGAGAATATTTCGAAGCTTCCGAACTGGAAAAAGAGCAGCTCCTTAAAATATTACAGTATTTAAAAGTAAAAGGAATTTCCATAGAAGGGATTCCGGAAAAAACAGAAGGCACTGTACCGGAAGAAGAGGAAGAAAAATATGAGCCTCTTACAAGAGAAGAAGAGGAGTATCTTAAAAATTATCTGGAAGGATTGACACAGGCGGAGAAAGATATGCCGCAGCCTTCGGAGCTTTTCCGGAAACTGGAAGAGGGAGACGCGCTGGCACAGATGCAGCTCGCACAGTATTATCTGCCGCATGCGGCACGTATGGCGGCTAAAATGAACAGCAGGGACATTTTTCTCGCAGATTTGATCCAGGAGGCGAATGTGGGGCTTTTAACGGCTCTTGAAGAAGAGGAACCGGCACATAAGGACGAAACATGGCTTCTTGGAAGAATCCGTTTCAGTATCCGCCAGGCAGTGGAAGAACAGACACAGCAGAAGTTCCGCGACGACTATCTTGTATCAAAGGTGGAAAAACTGGAATCAGCAGTGAAAGAGCTTACAGAAGATGAGGAAGACGGAAGCCTCAAATTCAGCATAGATGAGCTGGCGGTAATTCTTGATATGGACGCAGAAGAAATCCGCGATGTGCTGCGCCTTACAGGCGATGATAAAGATTGAGTAAAGAGAGGAAAAGCAATATGAGTATGAGAGATAAACTTCACACGGGGGAACTTTACCTTCCAATGGACGATTCTATTATGAAGGATCAGCTTAAAAGAATTGACAGACTTTACAATTTTAATGCCACGCGTCCAATAGAACTGGACAAAAGAGAAGAGATGCTGAAGGAAATGTTTGCGGAAATCGGGGAGGGATGCTATATTGAGCCGCCGCTTCATTCTAATTTCGGCGGTGGTCACGTACATTTCGGAAAATATGTATATGCCAATTTTAATCTGACAATGGTAGACGACACTCATATTTATGTGGGAGATTACACAATGATCGGACCAAATGTGACAATAGCAAGCGCCGGACACCCGATTTTGCCGGAACTCCGGGAAAAGGGCTATCAGTATAATATGCAGGTGCATATCGGAAAAAACTGCTGGATAGGAGCCGGTTCTGTGATTTTGCCTGGTGTTACTATCGGAGATAACACAGTGATCGGCGCGGGAAGCGTTGTGACAAAGGATATTCCGGAAAATGTAGTTGCTGTTGGAAATCCATGCAGGGTGCTCCGTGAAATAGGGGAAAGAGACAGAGAGTATTATTTTAAAAACAGAAAAATAGACTGGGAAAGTATTCAGAAAGACACCGCTTTGTAAGATGATATTTTGCCTATAATTTGAAATCGGGCAGATGCAGCCGCATCTGCCTGATCTTTTAATATTTTTTAATAGCAAAAGGTTACCCATTATAAAGCTGATAATATTTACCCTTCTGGGCAATGAGTTCATCATGGGAGCCGCGCTCGATAATGCGACCCTGCTCAAGAACCATGATACAGTCGCTGTTTCGCACAGTAGAGAGGCGGTGGGCAATAACAAAGGTAGTTCTTCCTTCCATCAATTTGTCCATACCGTCCTGTACCAGTTTTTCTGTTCTTGTATCAATGGAGCTGGTTGCCTCGTCAAGGATCAGAACGGGCGGGTCTGCGACAGCGGCTCTTGCAATAGAGAGGAGCTGGCGCTGTCCCTGGCTTAAATTGGAGCCGTTTCCGTGAAGCATGGTATTATAGCCGTCCGGAAGGCGGCGGATAAAGCCGTCTGCATTTGCAAGCTTTGCTGCTGCAATGACTTCTTCGTCAGTTGCGTCCAGCTTTCCGTATCGGATATTTTCCATTACAGTAGCAGTAAAAAGGTTGGTATCCTGAAGAACGATTCCCATAGAGCGGCGCAGATCCGCTTTTTTAATTTTATTTACATTGATGCCGTCATAGCGGATTTTTCCGTCCTGAATGTCGTAAAAACGGTTCAGAAGATTTGTGATCGTTGTTTTTCCTGCTCCTGTAGAGCCGACAAAGGCAATTTTTTGTCCCGGTGTTGCGTACATTTTTACATCGTGGAGAACGATTTTGTCAGGATTATAGCCAAAGTCAACGCCGTCCAGTACCATATCGCCTTTCAATTCAATGTAATCGGTTGTATTGTCTGCTTTATGGTAATGCTTCCATGCCCAGCGGCCTGTACGTTTTTCAGACTCTTTGAGCGTTCCGTTTTCTTCTTTTACATTTACAAGTGTTACGTAGCCTTCGTCCACTTCCGGTTTTTCGTCGAGAAGGTCAAAGATTCGTTTCGCGCCTGCAAGTGCCATGACAATGCTGTTAAACTGCTGGCTTACCTGGTTGATCGGCATATTGAAGCTTTTGTTGAAAGTGAGGAAGCTTGCAAGTCCGCCAAGAGTAAAGCCGCCGAAGCCGTTGATGGCGAGAATGCCGCCGAAAATCGCGCATAATACATAGCTTACATTTCCAAGCTGGGCTACGGTCGGCATCAGGATATTTGCAAATTTATTGGCATTATCTGCGCTTTCAAAGAGCGCGTCGTTTAACTCGTTAAATTTTTCCAGGCTTTCTTCTTCATGGCAGAATACTTTTACAACCTTCTGTCCTTCCATCATCTCTTCGATATAGCCGTTGACTTTTCCGAGATTCTGCTGCTGTTCCAGGAAGTATTTTCCACTCTGTGCAGCGAGACGGCGGCTTACGGAAAGCATGACAAATACCATTACAAGTGTCAGTACAGTCAGCGGGATATTCAGAATGATCATACTGATAAGTACGCTTATAATGGTGATGACGCTGGAAAGCATCTGTGGCATACTCTGGCTTATCATCTGCCGGAGTGTATCAATGTCATTTGTATAGATAGACATAATATCTCCGTGCGGATGTGTGTCAAAGTATTTAACAGGAAGAGTTTCCATGCGGGCAAACATATCGTTTCGAAGATTGCGAAGGGTTCCCTGGCTTACATAAATCATAATCCGATTGTATGCGTAAGTTGAGCCTACACCAATGGCATAAAAACAGGCAACTTTTCCGATGGCAAGTGCCAGGGGAGTAAAATCCGGTGTTTCCGCCTGCAAAAGAGGAAGAATATACTGATCGATGAGGGTTTTTGTAAACATAGTTCCCTGCACATTGGCGAGAACGCTCACAAAAATGAAAATCACAACAGCTACAATATGAAACTTATATGTTTTCATAATATAGCCAAGAAGGCGGCCAAGCATTTCGCCGGGATTTTCTACTTTTGTTCCATGTGTATGCTGTTTTCTGCTCATGCGTCCGCACCTCCTTTGTTTTCATCAAAATCTCCGCCGCCTTTTGTCTGGGAATAATAAACGTCCTGATAAATGGCGTTTGTCCGGAGAAGCTCTTCATGTGTGCCGAATCCGTTGATTTTTCCGTTATCCATCACAATAATGCGGTCAGCATTCTGGATACTGGAAATTCGCTGTGCGATAATAAGCTTCGTTGTATTTGGGATTTCCTCTGCAAATGCTTTTCGGATCCTTCCGTCTGTAGCGGTATCCACCGCGCTTGTGGAGTCGTCGAGAATAAGGATTTTCGGCTTTTTCAGAAGCGCGCGGGCAATACAGAGACGCTGCTTCTGACCGCCGGATACGTTTGTTCCGCCCTGCTCGATATAAGTTTCATATTTGCGAGGCATACGCTGGATAAAGTCGTCTGCGCAGGCAAGCTCGCAGGCATGACGGCATTCTTCTTCCGTGGCATTTTTATTTCCCCAGCGGAGATTTTCAAGAATGGTTCCGGAAAAAAGTACGTTTTTCTGAAGAACTACGGCAACCTGGTTTCGAAGAGATTCCATATGGTAATCGCGCACATCAATTCCGCCTACCTTAACAGAGCCTTCTGTTACGTCGTAAAGGCGGCTGATAAGATTGACAAGACTTGATTTCGCGCTTCCTGTTCCGCCAATGATACCGAGTGTCTCGCCGGAAGAAATCGTAAGGTTAATGTCTTTTAATACCGGTTCTGCGCTGTCTTTTTTATAGCTGAAATCTACATGGTCAAAGACAATGCTTCCGTCAGGAACTTCCGTGACAGGATTTTCAGGATCTGCAAGGTCCGGCTTTTCATTGATGACCTCAGCCACACGTCTTGCACTTGCAATACTCATAGTTACCATAACGAAAACCATAGACAGCATCATAAGGCTCATAAGAATATTCATACAATATGTAAGAAGACTCATAAGCTCTCCTGTTGTAAGGTTTCCGCCTACGATCATTTTGGCGCCAAGCCAGCTTATGCCAAGGATACAGGAATATACAGTAAACTGCATAAGAGGCATGTTCATAACAACGAGTTTTTCCGCTTTTACAAAAAGCTCATAAACCCGGTTACAGGCTTTCTGGAATTTGGAGGTTTCATAATCCTCTCTTACATAGGCTTTTACAACGCGGACTGCGCTTATGTTTTCCTGGATTCCGGCGTTTAAGTCATCGTATTTCTGGAATACTTCCTGGAAGCATTTGCTTGCTTTTCGAAGAATCATAAAAAGGAAAAATCCAAGGAAAATAACGGCAACAAGATAAATGCTGGCGAGCTTTGCGTTGATTAAAAATGCCATAGTCATGGCACAGATAAGGCTTGCCGGAGCGCGGGTGCACATACGCAGGATCATCTGGTAGGCATTTTGAAGGTTTGTAACGTCTGTTGTAAGACGGGTGATCAGACCGGCAGTGCTGTACTTGTCAATATTGGAAAAAGAATAGGTCTGGATATTGGTGTACATGGCTTTTCGCAAGTTGCGGGCAAAACCTGTGGAGGCTTTTGCGCCGTATTTTCCGCCCATGACTCCGGTGTAAAGTCCCATCAGCGCAAGTACGCCCATGAGTGCTCCCATGCGGTAAATGTGCCCAATGTCCCCTGTTTCTACACCCTTGTCAATAATGGAAGCCATGACAAGAGGAATGAGTGTCTCGAAAAGAACCTCGAGGATCATAAAGAAAGGGGTCAGGAAAGATGCTTTTTTAAATTCTCTGACCTGGGCAAGAAGTGTTTTAAGCATAAAATTCTCCTTTCTGTTTTCAGTTTCTGTTAAGATTCGCTTTTTACAAAAGCGGCTGTGCCGGATTCTGCATTGTTCCGTATTTGTGTGAGAACACGGCAGAAGCATTCTAAATCATCGGGAGAAATGCCGGCGATCAGCATTTTTTCCATTTCTCCGATATGGACCATAGTAGCCTTTTGAAGAGCAGCGGCTTTTTCTGTAAGAATGAGACGTTTCAGACGCCTGTCATCAGGGGAAGATTCCCGTGTCAGATACCCTTTTTTCTCCATAAGCTTTAAAATTCCGGTAGCGGTGGAGCGGGCGATACAGAAGTGGGCTTCAATGTCCTTCTGGAAAATATCTTCTCCTGCATGTTCATACAGATAACCGATGATCCAGCCCTGCATCTGGGTAAGATCGGAATCCTTTCCAAGATTTGCCTTTAATGCAAAAATCAGTTTGCCGATAGTGTGGTCCAGTGTGTGGATTTCATATCCAATGCGTGTTCTGGGGGGCATGGCTCCTCCTTTTTATATTGTTAGGAAACAAACTGTTAGGTTGCGAAGCAATTATACGGCAGAGAAATTTATATGTCAATTCTTTTTTTCGACAGAAACGGAAAGTTGTTGACATTCTTATGCAGAAAGGGTATAGTACCCTAATAATCAAATGACGGGAACAGGAGGAATAGCATGAAGGCAGTCCGGATTTTTTTGAAAAGACACTGGAAGCTTTGTATTGTACTGGCAATCCTTCTTTATTTAATAGTAGGAATGCTGGCACCTTTTGCAGTCCAGAAAAAGATTGGACCGGAAGAGAATCTTTTTCATAAGGAAGATTTTTATGCGTCCGGAAATGAAAAATGTGTGGACAGAGCACACGTTGTGGAGGAAAATGCAGAGGCTCTGGATTTAAGGCTTCGAATGATAAAAGAGGCGGAAGAGAGGGTGATTTTATCAACTTTTGATTTCCGTGAGGATAAGAGTACCTGGGATCTGGCGGCAGCTCTTTATGAGGCGGCGGAAAGAGGAATCCAGATTCAGATCATGGTAGACGGTGTCAGCGGTCTGATCCGTATGGAAGGAAATCCGTTTTTCTATGCGCTTTCCGGACACCCGAATATCGAAATCCGCATTTATAATTATCCGAATCCGCTGAAACCGTGGACATTCCACGGGCGTATGCACGATAAATATGTGATAAGCGATGATAAGACGCTGCTTCTGGGAGGAAGAAATACGTTCCGGTATTTTCTTGGAGGATACGATACAAAATCAAGAAGCTACGACAGAGAAGTTCTGATTTATAACACAGATTATAAAAACGGCGCGGAAAAAAGCGTGATTTCTCAGGTGGAAGCATATTTTCAAAGTGTGTGGGACAGTCCGTATATGACGGTTTTCCATGACAAAGAAAGCATTTACGAGAAAAAGAAGGTACGCGAGACAGTTGAGAAGATGGAAAAGAAGTGGGATAAGGTTCAGGAAAAATATCCGCAGGCTTATGAGCCGTATTCCTACGAGGAGCATACCGTTCCTATAAAAAAAGCTACTCTGATCTCAGGCGAAACACATATTTACGGAAAAAAACCTTATGTGTGGGATACGCTCAAAAATCTTATGCTGAATGCAAAAGAGCGTGTTGTGCTTCACACACCATATGCAGTTCTGGATACTCCAATGGAAGAAGGAATGAAGGATATCGCAGAAAATGTGGATGATTTTAAAATGGTAATTAATTCTGTGGAAAACGGAGACAATATTGTGGCGTCCAGCGATTACCGGATCCATAAAAAAGACATTATAGCGACTGGTGTGGAGCTGTATGAGTTTGACGGAGGGGATTCCACTCATGGAAAATCTGTTCTTATAGATAATAATATGGCGATTATCGGTTCGTATAATCTTGATATGAGAAGCACCTATATGGATACAGAGCTTATGCTGGCAATTCACGGAGAGGAATTTTGTAAGGAACTGGAAGGGCATATGAATGTGTTCCATGAGAAATGCAGAAAGGTTCTTGATGAGAAAAATTATGAGGTTCCCGAAGGCGTGACAGTACAGGAAATTCCTTTCATAAAAGAAGTGATCCTGAGAGTTCTGGGAGTTGTGCTGCAGCCGGTAAGGTATCTGGCGTAGAATAAAAAATATATTGCAAAGTTTTAAATGCTGAACTATAATATAAGAGAAGGAACAACTGCCCACAAGGTGGTTTGACCTCGAAATGACGACATAGAAAATGCCACCCTTAACCGGTCAAAGTTATGAGGGTGGTTTTTCTATGCTTTAAAATATCAGTGACAAATCAAGTAAATGAATGTCAGCAGTGATAAAATGAACATGCCAAAAGACATGAGGTCTTTGAAATCAAAATGATTATTGTTCATCAGCACCACCCCCATTCTATGTAAGAATAGAGGTCAGCCACCCTGTAACACGGTTGTTCCGTAAAAACAGTGTAGCACAGTTCGTTCTGGAAAACAATATTGTTTTTCAGAAGTCATCTTATAAAAGGGAAAAGTTGCGAAACAGCAGATTTTGTGTTACCATGAAAATACAACGATGGGAGGTATTTGTATGGAGATTCGTGAATCTGCTGAGGATTATCTGGAAGCGATTTTGAGGCTGTCCAGACAGGGCGAGGGTGTTCGCTCTATAGATGTGGCGACTATGCTGGGAGTTTCCAAACCAAGTGTCAGTCACGCAATGAAGCTTCTTCGAGAGGACGGATATATTGCAATGGACCGATACGGAACGATTACGCTTCTTGATAAGGGGGCGGAGATTGCAAATAATATATATGAGCGTCACAGAGTATTGTCACAGATGCTGGAAAGTATGGGAGTAAGCAAAGAGACAGCACTGGCAGATGCGTGTAAAATGGAGCATGACATCAGCCAGGAAACATTTGAGAAGATCAAGGAATATTTTTTCAAAAATATGAAGGAAGAAACAGAATAAGAATAAAAAACTAACGGGGACTGCCGGTTTATCTGCCGGACAGCCCCCGTTTTCAGTTACTGTATTTCATTAATGTGCTGTAACGCTGATTTAGATTAATATATACTTCAGCACAAACAGAACTGCAAGAACATACATAAGTATACTGATCTTCTTTTCTTTTGCTTTGCCTGTTACCAGGTTGATCACTACATAAGAGATAACTCCCAGGGAGATACCTTCGGAAATGCTGTATAAGAACGGCATTGCAATGATTGCGATAAATGCCGGGATAGCTTCTGTCATATCGTCAAAATTAATTTTTGTAACAGAAGTCAGCATTAAAAATCCTACGATGATCAGAGCCGGAGCGGTTGCAAAGGACGGAATAGCCAGGAAGATCGGGGACAGGAACAGGGACAGTCCGAAAAGAATGGCTGCCACAAGGGAAGTTAAACCTGTACGTCCGCCTTCTGCTACACCGGAAGCACTTTCTACAAAGGTTGTAACGGTGGAAGTACCGCATACAGCACCTACAGAAGTACCAACAGCGTCAGAGAGAAGGGCGCCTTTGATTTTCGGGAGACGTCCGTCTTTATCAAGCATATCTGCTTTGGAGGCAACGCCAATGAGTGTTCCCAGAGTATCGAACATGTCTACAAAAAGGAAGGCAAACATGATCACTACAAAGTCAAGAGAGAAGACAATGGAAAAGTCCATCTTCATAAATGTAGGAGCCATGCTCGGAATGGAAATTCCTTTTGAGAAGTCCGGCAGGAGACTGAAAAATCCTGCTTCTGCATTTGGTACATAAATTCCTGTAAACTGGCAGAGGATTCCGAGACCCCATGTGATCAGGATTCCCCAGAGAATACCGCCTTTTACATTTTTTACAAGAAGAACGGCTGTGATGAGAACACCGATAAGCGCCAGAAGCACAGTAATTCCCATTGAGTTAAATGTTCCGTCTGCGATAGAGCCCTTGAAAGAAAATACGCTTACAAGAGTGGAATCGTTGTTTACTACGATTTTTGCGTTCTGAAGACCGATAAAAGCAATGAAAAGACCGATACCTACAGAAACTGCATGTTTTAAGTTCATTGGAATGGAGTTAAAAATCGCTTCACGTACATTTGTGAGAGAGAGCAGGATAAAAATGATACCCTCTACAAATACGGCTGCCAGAGCCTGCTGCCAGGAATATCCCATGCCAAGGACAACCGTGTATGCAAAGTAAGCGTTTAATCCCATACCGGGCGCAAGAACAAACGGGTAGTTTGATAAAAGCGCCATAAGGCAGGTAGCAATAAAGGAAGCAAGGGCGGTTGCTGTAAAGACAGCTCCGCGGTCCATTCCAGAGGCTTCCAGAATGTTAGGATTTACTGCCAGAATGTAAGCCATAGTCATAAAGGTGGTAATACCTGCCATGACTTCTGTTTTCACGTCAGTGTGGTTCTCTTTCAGATGAAATAATTTGTCAAGATTCATATTTCTTTCCCCCTTTTATAGCGAATATGGTACGCTAAAATAATTCGACGCCGGATACATATTTTCCCTGAATATGCCGGTCGTCAGAAAGATAAATAAGCCGCTCAAGGCGCTGCTTTGGTGAGAGAGGCTGTGGATGCAGCAGTGCGGAGTCGTCCATAATGACTGCATCAAACTCGTATCCGGGAGCAAAGCTTCCCACTTTTCCGAAGAAGGAGCCGCCGCCTTTTGTTGCCATATAGAACACTTCTTCCACAGTAAGCGCTTTCAGAGAATCATCTACAAGTCTCCAGCGAAGCTTTGATGTCTGAATGGCATCAGACATGGCACGGAAAATAGAGAGTGAAGTTCCCCCTGCAATATCACTTCCAAGTCCAATGTGAAGTCCTTCTTCCAGATAACGCCGTACAGGAGCAATTCCTGAGGATAAGTTGGAATTGGACTGGGAACAGTGGGCAATGTAAACGCCGCGTTCTTTCATAAGGGCGATTTCATCGTCCGGGCAGTGTACACAGTGCGCCATAATTGTGGGACAGCCGTCTCCTCCGAAAAGTCCGAATTTGTCGTAGGCTTCTCCGTAGAAGTCTGTGTCCGGGCACAGTTCTTTTACCCATGCGATCTCACCCAGGTTTTCGGACAGGTGAGACTGTACCGGAAGATGGAATCTGCGCTGTATTTCTCCCAGCTCTTTCATCAGTTCATCGGAACAGGAAGGAGTAAAGCGAGGGGTAAGGATTGGTTTGATGTTTGGGTAAAGGTTTAAGGTTTCCTCCACCCATTTCCAGGTAGCATCTGCAGAAGTTTTTGCGCTTTCTTCCTGAAGCCCGGGCGCGCCGTTTCTGTCCATATTTACTTTTCCAACCAGCGCTTTGATTCCTGTCTCGTTTAAGAGTTTCATAAGATGCTCTGTTGCAGGAACGTGGAGAGTGGCAAAAATGGAAGCTCTTGTTGTGGCGCTTTTTCGCAAATCCTTTGCAAAAATGGAATAGGCTTTGTTTGCATATTCCAGGTCTGCATATTTGGATTCTTCAGGAAATGCCAGGGTATCCAGCCATTCCAGAAGTTCAAGATCCATGCCAAGACTTCGGAAGCTGTACTGTGGTGCATGAAGATGTAAGTCCGTCAAACCGGGAATGATAATGCTGTCTCCTGTGTCCCGACAGGAAATTCCTGTGAATTTTTCCGGTAGTGTTGGAAAAACACCGACACATACACCGTTTTCGCAGATAAGGTAGGAATTCTCATGGATGGAAAGCTGTGTGGGACTTTCACTCCAGATGATAGTACCTTTTAATGCGAAAGTTTTCTGTGTCATATACGTCACCTTCTTTCTCGTGTCGGCAGCAGTTATTTCATGGCAGACCGTCAAAAAAACTACCGGGCATACGTCGCCTGTTTTTTGCCGTCCACGAAAAAAACTTATAGGCAACTATTACGGTAGTTGGTAGAGACGTCCAACCGATTATGGACTTATATAAGTTGCTGCATTCTGCGATATATCTTTTACATAAAATATTATAAAAGATAATGATTTTTCTGTCAATTGTTTTATGAAAAAAAGAAAATATCGAAAACGTCAAAAAAACAATGGCAAAATTGTTGAAAATGCACAATGAAAGAAAAAGATAAAAATAGTTTGATAAAAACAGAAATCTATTATATACTTTACTATACTTATATATAGAAACGGGAGGTGTTTTATGAAACAAAATGGAAATGTAAGTATGAGCAACATTTATCGTCTTGACGGAAGAGTGCCGATTGGAAGGGCAATTCCTTTCGGACTGCAGCATGTTCTGGCGATGTTTGTTGCGAATCTTACACCTATTACCATCATTGGTGCAGCAGCAGGCCTTGAGAACGGACAGATTGCCGTGCTGCTTCAGAATGCCATGTTTGTGGCAGGGATCGCCACGCTGATCCAGCTCTATCCGGTGTGGAAAATTGGTTCAAAGCTTCCTATTGTAATGGGGGTCAGCTTTACCTTTGTAACAATTTTAAGTTATGTAGGGACGACTTACGGGTATGAAACCATGATAGGTGCTGTGCTTGTCGGCGGTCTTGTGGAAGGTACGCTGGGACTTCTTGCAAAATACTGGAAGAAGATTATTACGCCGGTTGTTGCAGCGTCTGTGGTAACTGCGATCGGTTACTCTCTGTTTACAGTAGGCGCGAGGTCTTTTGGAGGCGGATACACAGAGGATTTCGGTTCCGCACAGAATCTGATTCTTGGAACCATTACTCTTGTAACCTGTATTTTATTTAATATTCTTGCAAAAGGCTACTGGAAACAGTTATCTGTTCTTGTAGGTCTCGTTGTGGGTTACATAGTTGCAATTTTTATGGGCATGGTGGATTTTTCAGGAATTATGTCCGGCGGCATTATTTCCCTGCCGCATTTTCTGCCGTTTAAACCGGAATTTAATATCGGAGCGATCGCTTCTGTTGTAATTATCTTCCTGGTTTCTGCAGCAGAAACGATCGGGGATACAACGGCAATGGTATCCGGCGGTCTGAACCGTGAGATCACAACAGAAGAAATTTCAGGTTCCCTTGCCTGTGACGGATATGCAAGTACGATTTCTTCACTTTTTGGCTGTCCGCCGGTTACTTCCTTCAGCCAGAATGTAGGGCTTATTAATATGACAAAGGTTGTTAACCGCTTTACAATTATGACAGGAGCAGTGTGCATGATCCTTGCAGGGCTTCTTCCTCCAATCGGAAACTTTTTCGCAAGTCTTCCGGACGCTGTTTTAGGCGGCTGTACCATCATGATGTTCGGTACGATTCTTGTAAGCGGTATTCAGATGGTGGCAAAGGCCGGATTTTCTCAGAGAAATATTACAATAGTAGCGCTTTCTCTGGCAGTGGGAATCGGATTTACAAGTGCAAGTGAGATGGACATATGGAGAATTTTCCCGCAGGTAGTAAAAGACGTATTTTCTGCAAACTGCGTGGCGGTTGTATTTGTGGTATCCATTATATTAAGTCTTGTACTTCCGAAAGATATGGATATTAAAAAAGTAGAGGATTAATAAGGTAATAAAGTGGAGGAAATCTGTGGAAATAAAAATAAGTAAAGATACAATGAAAAAGGCGGCGTGTCTGATCGGGTTTGCAGTTCTGCTCTATGTGGGGGTTCGCAATATGGACGTAGTTCTGCAGTATCTGGGACTTCTCTGGAGTCTTATGTTTCCTTTTATACTTGGCTGTGCCATTGCGTTTGTGCTGAATGTTCCCATGAAATTCATGGAGAAACATTTATTTGAGAAAGCGCGGAGAAAGGGAAATAAGGCGGCGATCAAGCTGGGACGTCCCATCAGCCTTCTGTTATCGATTCTGTTTGTAGTTGCGATCGTTCTTGTCGTAGCTCTTGTGGTAATTCCGGAGCTCGGCTCTACTTTTGTAAGCGTGGCAAAACAGATAGAGAAAAGTATTCCGATGCTTCAGAACTGGCTGGATCGTACGCTCAGTCAGGATTCGCCGATCGTGGTGTGGGCAAATTCTATAGATTTCCAGCCGGGAAAGATGTTGGATTCTGTGATCAATGTGCTACAAAACGGAGTGAATAATATTTTAACTTCCGCCATTACTGTGACGACAGGAATTGTAAGCACAGCAGTCAATGTAGGTATTGGTTTTATTTTTGCCTGCTATATCCTGCTTCAGAAAGAACATCTTATGCTGCAGATAAAAAAGGCTTTATACGCGCTGTTTTCACAGAAAACAGTGAATTATGTCCTTCATGTCTGCACTCTGGCTAACCGGATTTTTGCAAGTTTTATTGCGGGACAGTGTATAGAGGCAGTAATTCTTGGAAGTATGTTCTTTGTAGTTATGACTGTTTTCAAGTTCCCATATGCAATGCTTGTGGGCGTATTGATTTCGTTTACTGCACTGATTCCTGTTTTTGGAGGTTTTATCGGCTGCTGGGTTGGATTCTTCCTGATCTTTATGGTAAATCCTCTGCAGGCGCTGGTATTCCTTGGTATTTTCCTGCTCCTTCAGCAGATAGAAGGAAATCTGATCTATCCTCATGTAGTGGGAAATTCTGTAGGTCTTCCTTCTATCTGGGTACTGATGGCAGTTACCATAGGTGGAAGTCTTATGGGAATTGTGGGAATGCTCATATTTATTCCGCTTACTTCTGTGGCATATGCCCTGTTCCGTGAGTGGGTATATAAGCGGCTCAGAAAAAAGAGGATTCAGGTAATTTAAGAATGGTATAAAAATGGGACAGCGTTTCTGGCTGTCCCGTTTTGTATTACTTATTTATTTTCTTTTAAGGCTTCTGCCATTTTCATTGCACGAACTTTCAGAGGAAGTCCGAAGAGAGTGATGAAGCCGTCTGCATCGTGGTGGTCGTAAAGGTCGCCTGTTGTGAAGGAAGCGAGGGATTCGCTGTAAAGGCTGTATGGAGAGGTTGTGCCTGCCTTGATGATGTTTCCTTTGTACAGCTTGAATTTTACTTCTCCGGTTACGTACTGCTGAGTAGATTCCACAAATGCCTGAATCGCTTCACGAAGCGGTGTAAACCATTTTCCTTCATATACGATCTGAGCAAACTGGCTGCCAAGTTTCTTCTTCATTTCCATTGTGTCACGGTCAAGGATCAATTCCTCTAACTGGTCGTGAGCTTCCATAAGAATGGTTCCGCCAGGTGTCTCGTACACACCGCGGGATTTCATACCTACTACACGGTTTTCCACAATGTCGATAATGCCGATACCGTTTTCGCCGCCGAGTTTATTTAATTCTTCGATAATTTCAGAAACCTTCATAGCTTTGCCGTTTAATGTTTTCGGAACGCCGGCTTCAAATGTAATGGATACTTCTGTTTCTTTGTCAGGCGCTTTCTGAGGAGTTACGCCGAGAACGAGAAGATCGTCGTAGTTTGGCTCCTGTGCCGGGTCTTCCAGTTCCAGACCTTCATGGCTGATATGCCATAAATTACGGTCGCGGCTGTAGCTGTGGCTTGCGTCAAATGGAAGGTCAATGCCGTGCTCTTTGCAGTAAGCAATCTCATCTTCACGGGACTGCATAGTCCACACATCTGTCATACGCCAGGGTGCGATGATCTTCAGGTCAGGAGCAAGGGCTTTGATTCCAAGCTCAAAACGGATCTGGTCGTTTCCTTTTCCTGTTGCTCCGTGACAGATAGCCGTAGCGCCTTCTTTCCGTGCGATTTCCACAAGTTTTTTTGCGATTCCCGGACGTGCCATAGAAGTTCCGAGAAGGTATTTGTGTTCGTATACGGCGCCTGCCTGTACGCATGGAACAATGTAGTCGTCGCAGAATTCGTCGATGATGTTTTCGATGTATAATTTGGAAGCTCCGGAAAGTTTTGCTCTTTCTTCCAGTCCGTCCAGTTCATTTCCCTGTCCGCAGTCAATGCAGCAGCAGATAACTTCATAATCAAAATTTTCTTTTAACCACGGGATTAATGCTGTGGTATCAAGACCGCCAGAGTATGCTAAAATAACTTTTTCTTTCATAATATATTCCTCCTGGATTTTTATTAACATGCCGGGGTCAGAAGACCGGGCATTTTTTAATGTTCAATGTCTGTTGTCTGTTGACAATGAATAATATACACCTATTCTCATAAATATGCAATACCTAAAATGGGAAAAATAAGAAAATTTTTGCATAAAAATTTTATTTATATAAGAATGGATTTTTTAAAACTGCACAAAATAGCATAAATATGAATAAAAAACAAAAAAACAAGTTGCATAATATACATTGCAGTTGTATAATGATACACACAAAACATTCATGTTTATACAGATATAAAGGAGGGATCTGAATTATGATAAAGGCAGGAATTATCGGGGCAACCGGCTATGCGGGAAATGAGATCGTGAGGCTTCTTCTTGAGCATAAGGAAGCGGAAATCGTGTGGTACGGTTCCAGAAGTTATATAGATAAGAAGTATACAGATATTTATCAGAATTTTTTTAAACTGGCAGACGCAAAATGTATGGACGACAATATGGCAGCACTTGCAGAAGAGGCTGATGTGATTTTTACAGCAACACCTCAGGGGCTTTGCGCTTCTCTTATTAATGAAGAGATTCTTTCCAAAACAAAGGTAATTGATTTAAGTGCAGATTTCCGTATTAAAGATGTAGCTACTTATGAAAAGTGGTATGGTATCACTCATAAAGCGCCGCAGTTTATTGAGGAAGCGGTGTACGGTCTCTGTGAGATCAACAGAGAACAGGTAAAAGGAGCAAGGCTTGTGGCAAATCCTGGCTGTTATCCCACATGTTCCACACTTTCCATTTATCCTTTATTAAAGGAAGGGCTGATTGACCCGGCTACGATTATTATAGATGCAAAATCTGGTACGTCAGGAGCAGGAAGAGGCGCAAAAGTGGATAATCTTTTCTGTGAGGTAAATGAAAATATCAAGGCATACGGCGTTGCTTCCCATCGCCATACACCTGAGATTGAGGAACAGCTTGGATATGCCTGCGGACAGAAAGTGCTTCTTAATTTTACTCCGCACCTGATTCCCATGAACAGAGGAATTTTGATCACAGCTTACGCATCTCTTACAAAAAAGGTTTCCTATGAAGAGGTAAAGGCTGCATATGATAAATATTATGAAAAAGAAGCCTTTGTCCGTGTTCTGGAAAAAGACGTATGCCCACAGACAAAATGGGTAGAAGGAAGTAATTTTGTAGATGTGAATTTCAAAATTGACGAGAGGACAGGACGCGTCATTATGATGGGCGCTATGGATAATCTTGTAAAGGGGGCAGCCGGTCAGGCAGTCCAGAATATGAATCTGATGTTTGGATTAAAAGAGACAGAGGGACTTATGAAAGTTCCCATGTGTCCGTAGGAGGAAGAGACATGAAAGAAATAAAAGGTGGCGTAACGGCGGCAAAGGGATTTCAGGCAGCTTCTGCAGCAGCAGAGATCAAATATAAGGGACGGACGGATATGGCGATGATCTACAGTACCGTTCCATGTAAGGCAGCAGGGACTTTTACCACAAATGTTGTAAAGGCAGCTCCTGTAAAATGGGATCAGAAGGTAGTGTATGAGCAGCCTTACGCCCAGGCAGTGATCTGCAACAGCGGAATCGCAAATGCCTGTACAGGAGAGGAAGGATACGGATATTGTAAGGAGACAGCAGACGCGGCAGCAAAAATCCTTAATATCTCCCCGGACAGTGTTCTTGTGGCTTCTACAGGAGTCATCGGTATGCAGGTTCCCATTGAGAAAATCAAAAACGGGGTAAAAATGATGGCGCCCGTTCTCTCAGGGGAAATTTCAGCAGGAACAGACGCAGCAAAAGCCATTATGACGACTGATACGGTGCATAAAGAAGTGGCAGTAGAAATAGAAATCGGAGGAAAAACCGTAACAATAGGCGGAATGTGTAAAGGCTCCGGGATGATCCACCCAAATATGTGTACCATGCTTGGTTTTGTGACTACGGATATTTCCATTTCAAAGGAGCTTTTAATGGAAGCTCTGAAAGAGGACGTAAAGGATACCTACAATATGATTTCCGTAGACGGCGATACTTCCACAAACGATACAGTTCTCCTTCTTGCAAACGGAATGGCAGGTAATGAGGAAATTACAGAGAAAAATCAGGATTATGAAACATTCAAAAAGGCTTTGAATTATGTAAACACCACTCTTTCAAAAAAAATCGCAGGAGACGGAGAAGGAGCGACCGCTCTTTTTGAGGTAAAAGTAATCGGCGCGGCAACAAAGAAAGAGGCAGTCATTTTAAGCAAATCTGTTGTGACCTCCTCACTTACAAAGGCAGCCATTTACGGACACGATGCAAACTGGGGCAGGATTCTCTGTGCGCTCGGCTATTCCGGCGTTTCTTTTGATCCGGAAAAAGTAGACCTTTATTTTGAGAGCAGGGCAGGAAAAATCAAGATTATCGAAAACGGTGTTTCGACAGGCTACAGCGAGGAAGAAGCGACAAAAATTCTTTCAGAGGACGAGGTGACTGCCATTGCTGATATGAAAATGGGAGATGCCTCTGCAACGGCATGGGGCTGTGACCTCACTTACGATTACGTGAAAATCAACGCAGATTATAGAAGCTAAAGGGAGAGAAGAGAAATGGTAAATCATAAATATCTGGAAAAGGCGGAGGTGCTCATCGAGGCGCTTCCATATATACAGCGGTTTAACAGGAAGATTGTAGTGATTAAGTACGGCGGAAGCGCCATGCTTGACGAAGAATTAAAAAGAAATGTGATCAAAGACGCGGTTCTTTTAAAGCTTGTGGGTTTTAAGCCGATCATTGTCCACGGCGGAGGAAAAGAAATCAGCCGCTGGGTAGGAAAAGTCGGCATGGAGCCAAAGTTTATCAACGGTCTTCGTGTGACAGATAAAGATACAATGGAAATCGCGGAGATGGTTCTTGCAAAAGTCAACAAAGAGCTTGTGACGCTTGTGCAGTCTCTCGGTGTGAAGGCAGTGGGCATCAGCGGAAAGGACGGAGGACTTCTTTCCTGTAAAAAGAAGCTTTCAGACGGAGAAGACATAGGATTTGTAGGGGAGATCACAAAGGTAGATCCGCAGATTCTTTACGATCTTCTGGAAAATGACTTCCTTCCTATTATTTTCCCGGTAGGATATGACGAGGAGTTTCAGACGTACAATATTAACGCGGACGATGCCGCCTGCGCTATTGCAAAGGCAGTTCACGCAGAAAAGCTTGCCTTTCTTTCTGATATTGAAGGGGTATATAAGGATAAGGACGATCCGTCCAGCCTGATTTCCGAGCTTCACGTACACGAGGCGGAAGCTATGATCGGAGAGGGATATGTAGGCGGAGGCATGATTCCGAAGCTTCAGAACTGTATTCATGCCATTGAAGAAGGGGTAAACAGGGTCCATATTCTGGACGGCAGGATTCCGCACAGCCTTCTTCTGGAAATTTTCACAAACAAAGGAATCGGAACTGCAATTTTAAGGGAGGACGGTGAAATGTATGACCATGACTGAAAAAATGAATCAGGCGGAAGAATATATCCTTCACACTTATAACCGTTTTCCTGTCGTATTCGAAAGAGGAGAGGGCGTCTGTCTTTATGATACAGAGGGGAAAGAATACCTTGATTTTGCAGCGGGAATTGCAGTAAATGCTCTTGGCTATCATTATCCGGGATACGATGAGGCATTAAAAGAGCAGGTGGATAAGCTGCTTCACGTATCGAATCTCTATTATAACGTACCGATTGCGGAGGCAGGGGAAAAACTTGTAAAAGCTTCCGGACTGGAAAAAGTGTTTTTTACAAACAGCGGAACAGAGGCGATTGAGGGCGCTTTGAAGGCTGCAAAAAAGTACGCGTATGTTCGAGACGGACACAGCGGGCATGAGATTATTGCCATGAACCATTCTTTCCACGGAAGAACCATAGGAGCTCTTTCTGTGACTGGAAATGCGCATTACCGCGATCCGTTTGCTCCGCTTATGGACGGAGTAAAATTTGCGGATTTTAATGATATTGACAGTGTAAAGGAACAAATTACAGAGAAAACCTGCGCCATTCTTCTGGAGCCTGTGCAGGGTGAGGGAGGAATTTTTCCGGCAGAACAGGATTTTTTAGAGGAGCTTCGCCGGATTTGCGATGAAAAAGACATTCTTCTGATTTTTGACGAAATTCAGTGTGGAATGGGAAGAACAGGAAATTATTTTGCATGGCAGGCATACGGAGTAAAACCGGATATTATGACTTGTGCGAAGGCTCTTGGCTGCGGCGTTCCTGTAGGCGCGTTTGTTCTTGGAAAAAAAGCGGCTGCAGCTTCTCTTGTCCCTGGAGATCACGGCACCACATACGGAGGAAATCCTTTTGTATGCGCCGCTGTGAGTAAGGTGTTTGATATTTTTGAAAGAGATGAAATCTTAAAGCATGTGCAGGAGCTGACCCTTTGTCTTGAGGACGCTCTTGACAGGCTTGCGGCAAACCACGACTGTGTTCTGGAACGCCGTGGAATGGGATTTATGCAGGGGCTTGTACTGAAAAAAGAGTGTCCTGTGGGAGATGTGGTAAAGAAGGCTCTGGCTGAAGGACTTCTTGTGATTTCCGCAGGGGAGAATGTGCTTCGAATTGTGCCGCCTCTTGTGATTCAGAAGGAAGATATTTGGAAGATGGAAGAGATACTGGAGAAGTGTTTCAGGTAAAGCTGTTATCCTGCTTGCTTTTTTAAAAGTAAGCGGGATTTTTCTTTTTAAACAGTGATTATGACGGGTATAATAGAATATACTTCAAAACAGGGTTGACAAAACTTCAAAATTAGTTTAAACTAACCATAGTTAGATAAAAACAACTTATTGCTGTGGATTTTGCATGAATCCGCAGCGATTCAAAAATGTCAGTAAAATGGAGAGTGTCATATGATTATGGATTTAACGGAAGCAAGAGAAGGGGAAGAGTACATCGTAAAAGATATTATCACAGAAGACGAGGAGCTGAATGCGTTTTTGTTTTCTCTGGGCTGTTACAGCGGAGAGCCGATTACTGTAATCGCACATAGAAGAGGCGGCTGTGTGGTGTCTATTAAAGACGGCAGATATAATATAGATACGGATTTGGCGCAGGCGATCGCAATATAAGACTGTGGCAGAAGAGAATCTCTTATAGGAGATTCTTTCTTTCGGACAACTGGTTAGTTGAAACTAATTTTAAATAAAGAGGAGAGGGAATTATGAGAATTGCGTTGACGGGAAATCCCAACAGTGGAAAAACGACCATGTTTAATGCGCTTACAGGAAGAAATGAGCGCGTTGGAAACTGGGCGGGCGTTACAGTAGAAAAAAAGGAGAGTCCGATTAAAAGAGGATATTTTGACGGAGCAGAAGAGCTGATCGCAGTGGATTTGCCGGGAGCCTATTCCATGTCTCCTTTTACTTCAGAAGAAAGCATTACAAGCAGTTATGTAAAAAACGAAAATCCAGATGTGATCATTAACATTGTGGATGCAACGAATCTGAGCCGAAGCCTGTTTTTTACAACTCAGCTTCTGGAACTAGGGATTCCGGTAGTAGTCGCGCTTAATAAAAGCGATATTACGGACAGGAAAAAGACAGAAATTGATGTAAAAAAACTGGAGCAGAAATTAGGCTGCCCTGTGATTCGGACAGTTTCCACAGCTTCCGGTCATGACGGGCTGAAAGATGTGGTAAAGAAAGCAGTTTCTTTAAAAGAATGTGGACAGAAAGCCCCTTATATGCAGGCTGAGATCAATCTTCAGGACAAGGTGGCAGTGGAGGCAGAAGACAGAAAACGATTTGAATTTGTAAACGGGATTGTAAAGACAGTGGAAAAGAGACGCGTTTTTACAAAAGATAAAAATAAGCAGGATAAAATAGATTCCGTGCTTACAAATAAATTTATCGGGCTTCCTGTTTTTGCAGTTATTATGTTTGGCGTGTTTTACATATCTCAGTCTACCGTGGGAACATGGATTGCGGACTGGCTTGTGGGCTGGATCGAGACGTTCCAGGCGTGGGTTGGAGAACTCGTGGCAAATGCAAGTCCGTTTACGCAGGCGCTTTTAGTTGACGGAATCATAGGCGGCGTAGGAGCGGTTGTCGGTTTTCTGCCGCTGGTCATGGTGATGTATTTCCTGATTGCGCTTTTAGAAGACTGCGGATACATGGCTCGTGCTACCGTCGTTCTGGATCCAATCTTTAAGAGAGTAGGTCTTTCCGGAAAATCAGTCATTCCTATGGTGATCGGCACAGGCTGTGCCATTCCGGGAATCATGGCGTGCCGTACCATTCGTAATGAAAGAGAAAGAAGAGCGACTGCCATGCTGACTCCGTTTATGCCATGCGGCGCAAAGCTTCCGGTGATCGCGCTGTTTGCAGGAGCATTTTTTGCAGATGCTTCCTGGGTTGGCCCGACTATGTATCTTGTGGGAATTGCCCTGGTTTTCCTTGGGGCTTTACTTGTAAATAAGGTTACAGGATATAAATTCCGTAAGTCCTTCTTTATTATTGAGCTTCCGGAATATAAAATCCCAAGTTTGAAACGCGCGGTACTTTCCATGCTCTCACGTGGCAAAGCATATATTGTGAAAGCGGGAACTATCATTCTTGTGTGCAATACAGTGGTGCAGATCATGCAGAGCTTTAACTGGCAGTTCCAGGTGATTGAGGAAGGAATGGAGCATACTTCTATTCTGGCGTCCATCGCTTCTCCTTTTGCAGTGGTATTGATTCCTCTCGGATTTGGCGTATGGCAGCTTGCAGCAGCGGCAATTACAGGTTTTATTGCGAAAGAAAACGTAGTTGGTACGCTGGCGGTTGTTTATGGTCTTACAAATTTTATTGATACAGAGGAACTGGCGCTGATCAGCGGGGGAACGGAAGTAGCTGCAGTTATGGGACTTACAAAAGCGGCAGCGCTTGCGTATCTTATGTTTAATCTTTTTACGCCGCCCTGCTTTGCGGCTCTCGGAGCTATGAATTCTGAAATGCAGGATAAAAAATGGCTGTGGGGAGGCATTGCGCTGCAGCTTAGTACCGGTTATACAGTTGCGTTTTTTGTATACCAGATCGGAACTCTGGTGACAACGGGAACAGTGGGAAGCGGATTTATCCCGGGCTTGCTTGTGGTTGCTGTATTTGCTATGATATTAACAGTTCTGATTCGAAAAAAAGAGAAACAATTCAGCAGGGAATATGGCTTACACGCATAGAAAGCAGAAAGATGGTGAAAGAGAATGATAAATATTTTGATTCTTGCGATTATATTCGGATACGGTGGTTTTGTCCTGTACCGTATGCACAAAAAGAAAAAAGAAGGGCGGAAGCGTGCAGGAGAAAAAATAATCACAGGCAGAGACAGAAGATGTGCGGGTACATTACGCCCGCACATCTCTTTTTTTCAGGATATAGATACTGCACCCGGAGAAGAGAAGGAAGAAGACAACCGTAGATAAAAGGAAGGGCAGCACTCCGCCCTGAAGGCTGTCTTCTGTTTTGTTTGAGTTCATTCCCATAAGCATGAGCGCGTAAGGGCAGAAATATCCAAGCCCTTTGTTGCTGAAAAGAAATCCCACGATACTTCCGAGAAGGGCAATGCCGATGGGAACGGAAAAGCTTCTGATGATCATGGAAAGGAGAAGCTGCAAAGCGCCGATGGCGATGGCTGCCAGAGTTCCCCGGAGAAGCCAGATAAGGATTTCAAAAGGCGGAAATCCGGAAAAGCCAACAAGCTTTCCGGTGATCAGGTAGAGAATGCCGATCCAGATCTGCGTGAACAAAGTGATCTTGAGAATAATGGCAAGTTTCCCAAAATAAACAGAAGAGACAGGAACAGGCGCAGTCATCAGCATATTCCAGTTATTGTGAAGATGCTCCATTCTCCAAAGATAAGAGCAGTAAAGGGCGATGAGGGGCGCGTAAAAAAAGTTTGCATAAAATAAAGTTACCTGCGTCCACAGAGAATACCATTTCTGTGTGAGAATGCCGGTATTCTGGACATAGTTAAAACCGCCCATAATAGCAGGGATCACAGGGATAAGAATGCAGGCGAAGAAAATAATGGAATGTTTTAATTTTTTATTTTCTGCCCGGATACATCGAAGCAGCATGGTTCAGACCTCCTTTTTTTGAATCAGCGTTCTGCACAGAAGAAAGGCTGCGGCGCAGAATACAAGAAACAGCAGAAATGTGGAAACAGGGAAGGGGATTTCGTAATAGGTGGAAATCCTGGTGGTTTTGTCCCAGTTTAACCCTGTTGTGGAGAAGACTGCGAAATAGCTCCACAGAACAAGACGCATAATCTTTGCCGGGAAAAACATGGAGAACAGCCCTAAAAAAGAACCTGCAAGTCCCGCTACAAGAGGAAATATCTGACTGCGGGAAAACAGAGATAAAATTTCCTGAAGGAGAAGAAGGGCGGCTGCAACAGAAAGTCCGCTGATAAAAAACAGGACTAGATGTTTCCACGGGATTTCCTGCGTAAAGCCGAAGCGCTTTCCTGACAGGAGAATCAGGGCAGTCTGCCCTGCAAAAAACAGAACCAGGTATTTCATTCCCATAAGAAATTTGCAGTCAAAAAAATGTCCCTGTTTTTCAAGGGTAAACAGGATTTTCATGGTGTCCCCCTTTACTTCCATATCACAGATCCGGCTTGCCACAACAGAAACCATAAGAGGTACAAGAATGGCGTTCATAACAGGATACTGATAAAGAAGGGAAAAATATCCAGAGGGAAGTTCCTCCTGTTTGATTCCTTTTAAAAGAAATAAAGTCCAGAAAAATAAAAGTGTCAGGAAGGCGAGGGGAACCAGAATATTTCGTTTTCCTTTCTGCTTCATGGACTCTGCCTTTAATTCGCGGGAAAGGTTCATAAGCTCACCTGCTTTCCGATTAATTGAAGGAAGATGTCTTCCAGACTCATCTGCTGTTCGGTCAGGCGGAGAATGCCGATACCGGACTGCACAAGAACGTTTACGGCTTTTATGACGGTTTCGTTATCAGTTGTCTTTAAGCAGAGGTTTTTTCCCTCGAGGGAGGCGGAAAGTCCGAAGCTTAAAAGAACGGAAAGTGCAGCAGTGTCATTGTCTGTTTTCAGGATCAGGCGGGAGCGGCTGTGTTTGTGAAGCGCAGATAAGCTGTCCTGAAAAATCAGTTCTCCCTGGTTGATAATTCCAACATGAGTTGCCATCTGGTCAATTTCACTTAAAAGATGACTGGACACGAGAACAGTCATGCCGTATTGTTTTGGAAGAGAGCAGACAAGCTCCCGCATTTCCTGGATTCCGGCAGGGTCAAGACCGTTTGTAGGCTCGTCCAGAAGAAGGATTTTCGGATTTCCGAGAAGAGCGGCTGCAAGTCCGAGACGCTGTTTCATTCCAAGAGAATACTGGGAAACCTTTTTATCCTTCTGTTTTTCCATGCGGACGATCTTTAAAACTCTCTGGATTTCCGACAGAGGAACATTTTTTAAGGTGCAGATAATCTCAAGATTTTCCACTCCGCTTAAATGACCGTAATAGGAAGGAGCCTCAATTAAGGAGCCGGTGTTTCGCAAAACAGAAAGCCGGTTCTTTTCGTTTACCTCTTTTCCAAGAACTGTGATTTCACCTTTGGAGGGCTTGATAAGCCCCAGGATCATTTTCATAGTTGTGGATTTGCCGGCTCCGTTGGGACCGAGAAAGCCGTAAATGCTGCCTCCCGGAACATGTAAATCCAGATTTTTTACCACATCTTTTTTACCATATGTTTTTGTCAGTGAATCTGTTGTAATGACGGTTCCCATAACTGATTTCCTCCTCTTTGTTTTGATACGGGAAGTATAGCAGGAGAAGATTAGTTCAGGCTTAACCCTTCCTTATGTTTTCCTTAAATTTTTCCGGAAAAGATGAAATCAGAAGAAAAGTTTTTTATAATAGGAATAAATACACAGAGAAAGAAGGAAATTCTATGAATATATATGACAGGAAAATATTAATGGTGGACGATAATCAGGAGCTTGTTGTCATGATACGCCGCATTCTGGAACAGAGCGGATATAAAAATGTAGTTTCGGCGCACTCAGTGGAAGAAGGATTTCGGATTTTTAAGGAAGAAAAACCGGAACTTGTGATTCTTGACGTGATGCTCCCGGACGGAGACGGTTTTTCTCTTTTCTGCAAAATGAGGGAGATTTCCAGTGTCCCCATTTTATTTCTCTCTGCGAAAGACGAAGACCAGGACCGGCTTTTCGGACTTGGACTTGGAGCAGATGACTATATTACAAAACCCTTTCTTCCACAGGAGCTGATTTTAAGAGTGGGAGCTATTTTAAAGAGAGCGTATCAGTTTTCCGGGGAAAAAGAAGAAACCGTTCTTCGTCTTGGAGAGCGGATCGTAGATTTTGACAGGGCATCAGTGAGCTGTCATGGAGAGGAAATATTTTTTACGGCAAAAGAACTGGCTCTTTTGAAGAAGCTCTGCGAGAACAGAGGGAAAATCGTAACTTTTGACGCGCTTTGTTATGCGGCGTGGGGAGATTCTTATTATGGATATGAAAATACGCTGATGGTTCATATCCGCCATCTCCGGGAAAAGATTGAGGAGGAGCCGTCAAGTCCAAAATGGATTCTTACAGTCCGAGGTCTGGGGTATCGGTTAAGTGCAGAGGAGGCAGGGAAAAAATCATGAAGAGTATGATGAAAATTATAAGGAGATACTGCATTACGGCAGGGCTTATTATTTTTACGCTGATTTTTGCAAATGGAGCCGCTTTTTTATACTGGGGATATAAAGGGGCGATAGAATCAGGCGAGACGGAAGGAGTCCGGGCAGGAATGGACGAGATTTCCGGAGAGCTTTCTGTGGAAAATGGAAAGGCGGTCATGTCGGAGCGGGGGCTGGCTGCTCTTTCAAAGGAGACAGAATTTCAGTGGGCAATGGCGATCAGCCCGGAAGGAGAGGTTATCTGGAGCTGGAGGCTTCCTGAAGAAATTCCTCTGTTTTACAGTCTTTCTGATGTGGCGTCATTTTCCAGATGGTATATCTGCGATTATCCCGTCCGTGTGTGGGAAAAGGGGGAAAATCTCTTTGTGTTTGCAGCGCCGAAGGATATGTATTCAAAATATTCCTGGGAGTTTCGGATTGAAGAACTGAATAAGATTCCTGTTTATATAAAATGCGGGCTTTTGCTGAATATTTCTGTGATCGCTTTTTTTATCCTTGTTCTCGGCTGGCGTTTTTATAAGGCGCTAAAGCCTGTAGGCGAGGGGATTGACCGTCTTTCCAGACAGGAGCCTGTACAGATCAGAGAAAAGGGAATCGCATCGGAGATTGCAGGAAAACTGAACAGAACATCGGGTATTTTGCAGAAACAAAAGGAAAAGCTGGAACAGAGAGACAGGGCGAGAACGGAGTGGATAGCAGGCGTTTCCCATGACATCAGGACGCCCCTTGCACTTATCATGGGATATTCGGATGAGCTTTCCAGGGAGGACGCCCTTGGAAGTGAGGAAAAAAAGAAGGCGGAGATGATCTGTCGTCAGAGTCTCGTGATCCGTCAGCTGATCCAGGATCTCAATTTAACTTCAAAGCTTGCCTATCATGCCCAGCCGCTTCACAAAACGGAGTTTGCCCCGGCAATTCTTCTGCGGGAATGCGTGGCGGAATTTTATAATGAAGGTCTGGAACAGAACTATGAAATTGAAGTAATCGTTACGGAGGAAGGAGAGCAGGCGAGACTCACAGGAGATCAGGGTCTCTGGAAGCGCGCCCTTCGAAATCTTCTGGGAAACAGTATCCGCCATAATCCTTCCGGGTGCCGGGTTACGGCAGCCTTAAAAATACAGGAGGGAAGCGTATGCTATGAAATCCGGGATTCCGGGCCGGGGATTCCGGGAAAAATTGCAGATATACTGGAAGGAAAAGGAAGCGAAGCGGAGGAGAGTGTTCATATTATGGGGCTTCGCCTTGCGAGTCAGATTGCGGCTGCACACGGAGGAGAGCTTCAGTTTATAAGAAGAGAGGAAGGCAGCTGTGACAGCCGCCTTGTACTGGAAAAGAAGCAGTAAGACTCAGATAAAATACCGATAAAATACAAGTTGACAAAGAAAGTTGTCAGTGCTAGAATGGAGATGACAAGAAAAGTTGTCAATCTGACAAGAAAACAAGTCATTTTTTGAGGGGGGGGGGTAAAATGCCTCTGGAAAATCGTTTAAAGGAGTACAGGGCGCATCTTGGAATCAATCAGTCAGATATGGGAAAGCTTGCAGGCGTGTCCAGACAGACGATCAGCCTGATAGAAAGGGGAGATTATTCCCCGTCTGTTACTCTGGCGCTGAAGCTTGCAAAAATATGTCAGGTGACAGTAGAGGATATTTTTACTTACGTTGAGGAGGAAGAAAATGGAGAAAAATAAGAAGCATACATATCTGCACTATGCGTTGCTGTTTCTTCTGTTCACAGGAGGAGGCGCTGCTGCAGGCGCGGCGTTCAGTGCCAGTGGAATTGAAATTTACATTTCCGGCAGTATGACGGCAGCGGGGGACGTGATCTTAAAAGGCGTAGGGGAAAATATGATTCTTCTGATGGTTCTCGATGTTGCAATGGCTGTGATTCTGGGAGAACTTTCTCTTTCCAGAATGAAAAAACTGTCAGTTCTTTTGGAAGGAGCGGAGGACGAAGAGGCAGACCGTCTGGAATATAAAATTGAAAAAGCCGGGTCTGTAGGAATCATCGGAAGTCAGATTGCCATTGTGGCAGGCATTATTCTTGTAGCTTTGTGGTATTCGGATTTTTCCAGAAATCCGGGAAATAAAGAAAGCATTGTCCTTGCAGGAGCCGTACTCTTGATTGCGGGCTGTTTTTACCAGGGCTTCTGGCAGGTGCGGTATGTGAAGCTGATCCAGAAGATGGAACCTGCAAAAAAAGGCGATCCCACGTCCATGAAATTTCAGAAGCAATGGCTGGAAAGCTGTGACGAGGCGGAAAAAATGCTGATCTATCAGAGCAGCTACAGGACGTACTGTTTTATGTCGGTGCTGCTCCCGTTTCTCACAGTAGTTACAATGCTTGGACATCTGTTTTATAATACGGGGCTTCTCGCCATATTTGTGGTGGGATTTCTGTGGATCGCTATGGTATCTTCATACTGCTATTTCTGCACAGTAAGCAGAAAAAGAAAACTGAACAGAGATTAAGGGAGGAATAGTATGAAACTGGAAGTAAGGAATCTGAAAAAGTCGTTTGGGGAGAAGGAAGTGCTTCACGGAATTTCCTTTTCTGTAAAAAGCGGAAGCGCCCTTGGACTTCTTGGAAGAAACGGCGCAGGAAAAACAACTACGATCCGTATTCTTATGGACGTGTTTAAAGCAACGGAAGGAAGCGTTCTTCTCGATGGAAAGCCATTTGTTCCCAGGGAACATCAGATAGGGTATCTTCCGGAGGAGAGAGGACTTTATCCGAAAAAGACGGTGAGCGAGCAGCTTATCTACATGGGAATGCTTCGTGGGTTAAGTCAGAAAGCTGCAAAGGAAAATACGGAGCGCTGGCTTTCACGAATGGGGGTTTCTCAGTATGCAAAGCAGAAGCTTGAGACGCTTTCCAAAGGAAATCAGCAGAAGGTTCAGCTTGCCCAGACACGTGTGTGCGAGCCGGATATTATTATTCTTGACGAGCCTTTTTCCGGGCTTGACCCTGTCAATTCCCAGATTTTAAAGGACGTGATCAGGGAACAGATTGAAAAAGGAAAGCTTGTGATTTTTTCCAGCCACCAGATGAGCTATGTGGAGGAATTTTGCGAGGAGATTGCTATTTTAAATCACGGGGAAGTGGTTCTTGGCGGAGATCTGAAAGAGATTAAGAGAGAGTTTGGAAAAGACAGGCTCGTTCTTTCCAGTCTTGAAGAGACTCCGGAGGCGCTTTCCAGACGTCTTTCCGATACCATGCGTCATCTTCTTGAGGTGGAAAAGGTACAGAAGGACAGGGTGATTATCCGGGAAAAAGAGCCGGGCAGAAAAAAGGAGATTCTGGAAGGGCTTCTCGCGCAGGACGTGGATCTGGAATATTTTGGCTTATATGAGCCGTCCCTTAACGATATATTTGTGGAAAAGGCAGGTGACGAGGCATGAAACAGTTTTTAACCGTATTAAAATTTGAACTGAACAACTACTTTAAAAATAAAAGCTTTATCATTACAACGGTTGTGTTTGCCATTTTACTGGCAGGAGTTGTCATTGTGCCTGCTTTTATTCCGGGGCTTCTGGGAGAAAAAGACCCGGTGGAGGAGCAGAAGGAAGCGGAGGAAAATCTGGACGCTCTTGGAATTTACGCCGCAACAGACGAGGTGAAAGATCTGGACAGCCTGCTTCTTCGTATGCCTGCTGACTGGAAGGTATATGAAAATGAGGATTCCCTTAAAAAAGCAGTAAAAGACGGAGAGACAGAGGCAGGCTTTATTCTGAATGGCATCAGTGACGTCACTTATGTGGTAAACGATATGGAAATGAGCGACAGAAAATCAGATGCCTTCCAGGAAGCGCTTGTTCAGGAAATTAAGGAACAGAAGCTTATTGAGGCGGGGATTTCAAAAGAGGAAATCGAATCTCTGGAAAACATGCAGATCAGTGTAACACCGGAAATACTTGGAAAGAACAGCGCGAAAAATTATATGTACACGTATATTCTTGTATTTATTCTTTACTTCCTGATTCTTTTCTACGGACAGATGATCGCAGTTGCAGTTACAACAGAGAAAAGCAACCGTGCCATTGAGATCCTTGTGACAAGCGTAAATCCGAACAGCCTGATTTTCGGAAAGGTGCTTGCCGGAGCAGTCGCAGGCATTCTGCAGATGACGGTAATCCTTGGAGCAGGCTTTGGTGCGTATCATATGTTTAAGGATAAGTGGGGAGGAATGCTTGATTTCCTTTTCAACATTCCCGGAAAGGTACTTTTATCCTTCATTATATTTGGAATTTTAAGCTATCTTCTTTATGCTTTTATCTACGGGGCGCTTGGCGCGATGGTTTCAAAAACAGAGGATATAAGCAAAAGCTCCTCCACGATCACATTTATTTATGTGGCTTCCTTCCTGATCGGAATGTTCTGTCTTTCTGACTGTAACGGGCTTCTTGCGAAGATTGCCTCCTTTATTCCGTTCACTTCCGGAAACGCCATGTTTATCCGCATCTCTATGGGAAGTGTGGCTGTGTGGGAAATTCTGGTATCCGGAGTGCTTCTCGCAGGTTCCTGCGTGGTGACAGGCATTCTTGCGGCAAAACTGTTCCGCTTTGGAACGCTTCACTATGGAAATCCGCTGAAAATCAGAAATGTGCTGAAAAAGCTGAGGCAGCAGTGAGAAAAACTGCATAAAACACAAGAATACGGATATACTTTACAAAAAACAGAAACGGGAGGTGCTGCTTATGCAGTGCCTCCTTTTCACAGGATATGGAGGAATGTTTTATGTGGGGTATTATCGTTGCATTGATTTCAGGAGCGCTTATGAGCGTGCAGGGCGTGTTTAACACAGAGGTGACGAAGCAGAGCAGTCTGTGGGTGTCTACAGGCTGGGTGCAGTTTTCTGCCCTTCTCGTGTGCGTGGCAGCCTGGTTTTTTACAGGAAGAGACAGCGTGGGCGCTTTGTGGCAGGTGGACAATAAGTACACGCTTCTGGGCGGCGTGATCGGCGCGTTTATCACAGTTACGGTTATTCAGAGCATGAGCCTTCTCGGACCTGCAAAGGCGGCGATGCTTATTGTTATTTCGCAGCTTGCCGTGGCGTATATCATAGAACTGTTTGGACTGTTTGGGGTGGAGAAGGCTGCTTTTGAATGGAGAAAAGTCATGGGTATGCTCATTGCCATTCTCGGAATTGTAATTTTTAAATGGCAAAAATAAAGATTAGTATTGTAAAAGTTTCCATAGTTCGTTAAAATAAGATATGGTTTGTATGAAAATGGGGCATTTGTTTTTTCAACAGGAAAGGAAGTGACCCATCCATGAAAAAGAAAGCTGCTTTATTATGTATCTGGCTTTTGTGCGCGGCAATGACAGGCTGCCGCGACAGGGAGGCGGAGTTTTTAAAGGAAGCAGAATCGGAGGAGACTGTGCTGGCAGAGGAGCAGGAAAATACGCCTGTGCCCTCGGAAATACCGAAAGCCACAGAGGCTCCGAAGAAACAGGAAATATATGTAGACGTATGCGGAGCCGTGGCAGAGCCGGGAGTATTCTGTCTTCCGGATGGAAGCCGTGTGTTTCAGGCAATCGAGGCAGCAGGAGGATTTCTTCCTGAGGCGGCGGAAAATTACGTGAACCGCGCCCAGGGGCTTTCTGACGGGGAACAGCTTTATGTCCCTACAAAGGAAGAAGCCCTTACAATGGAGCGGACAGATGCGGTGTCTTCCGGAGAAGAGAAGGACGAAGCGCCAGAGGGCGGCACGGAACATGCAGGAAAAGTAAACTTAAATACTGCAGACGAGACGGAGCTTTGCACTCTGACAGGAATCGGAGCTTCCAAAGCGAAGGCGATCATCGCATACAGGGAGGAAAACGGTCCCTTTGCTTCCATAGAAGACCTGATGAAGGTAGAGGGAATTAAGGAAGGGACTTTTCATAAAATCAAGGACGAAATAGAAGTGGGATAAAGGAGAAATTAAATGAGCAGGAAAGTATTGGTAGTAGATGACGAAAAGCTGATTGTAAAAGGAATCCGTTTCAGCCTGGAGCAGGACGGAATGGAAGTGGACTGCGCTTACGATGGTGAGGAAGCGCTTGAGAAAGCGAAAGAAAAGAAATATGACATCATTCTTCTTGACCTGATGCTTCCGAAGATGGACGGGTTTGAGGTGTGTCAGCAGATCCGTGAATTTTCCAATGTTCCCATTGTCATGCTTACTGCCAAGGGAGAGGACATGGATAAGATTCTGGGACTGGAGTACGGAGCAGACGATTATATAACAAAGCCTTTTAATATTCTGGAGGTCAAGGCGCGAATTAAGGCGATTATCCGCCGTGCAGGAAGTGACCGTGAGGAGAAGGAAAAGGCGAAGATAATGGAAATCGGCGACCTGAAAATGGACTGCGAGGGCAGAAGAGTCTTTATCGCGGGAAGAGAGATCAACCTGACGGCAAAAGAGTTCGATGTTCTGGAGCTTCTTGTGTTTAATCCAAATAAGGTGTACAGCCGTGAAAACCTGCTGAACATTGTGTGGGGGTATGAATACCCTGGTGATGTGAGAACAGTGGACGTACATATCCGACGTCTCCGTGAAAAAATTGAGGCAAATCCCAGTGAGCCAAAATACGTGCACACCAAATGGGGTGTGGGATATTATTTCCAGGCATAAGATAAGCTATGAAGGAAAAAGCAAAGAAAAACTTTTTTAAAAGTCTTCGCTTTCGTATCCTGATTATTCTGATCATTCTGGGAATTGTGCCAAGTGTCATTGTAACAAGAACGGTTATCACAAACTATGAGGATAAAGCCATTGCAAACAGAAGTGCAAGTGTGAGAAGCCAGTGTGACATTTTGTGCAGCCTGTTGATACAGGAAAATTATCTCAATGACTCCAGCTCGCAGGTTGTAAACAGCAAGCTGGAGTTGTTGTCTAATATTTACAGCGGAAGAATTATTCTTGTAGACAGGGACTTCAGAGTAGTAAAAGATACGTACGGTGCAGATGAGGGAAAAACGCTTATTTCCCCTCTTGTAATAAAATGCTTTCAGGGAAAAAAGCCGGAGCGTTTTGACAGCAGGAATCAGACCCTGCAGATGGCAGTGCCCATTGTAAGCCCAGATGTAAAACAGCTTCAGGGGGCCATGCTTGTGACAGTTTCCACAAGCGAGATCGCGGCAACTATTGACGCGCTGGAACAGAGAGAGGTTCTTATCATCGGAAGTATTATCGTGCTTTCCGTTTTTCTGGGATACATTCTCTCCACAATCCTCGTAAAGCCTTTTGCAAGAGTGACAAAGGCAATCGAAGATCTGACAGACGGCTATCAGAACGAAGATATTTCCGTGCCGGATTATACAGAAACAGCGCTTATTACAGATGCGTTTAATAAGATGCTGGGACGAATGAAGGTGCTGGACGAATCGCGCCAGGAATTTGTTTCCAATGTGTCTCATGAGCTGAAAACCCCCATGACTTCCATGAAGGTGCTTGCAGACTCCCTTGTAGGTCAGGAGGGTGTTCCGGAAGAGCTTTATCAGGAGTTTCTTTCTGATATTACGGCGGAGATCGACAGGGAGAATAAGATTATTTCCGACCTTCTCACACTTGTAAAAATGGATAAGAAGGCAGACAATGTAAATATTTCCCATATGGACATCAACCGTCTTCTGGAGGATATTTTAAAACGCCTTCGTCCTATTGCAGATATGCGAAACATTGATCTGATCCTTGACTGTTTCCGGCCTGTGGAGGCAGATGTGGACGAGGTAAAATTTACGCTTGCAGTGAGCAATCTTGTGGAAAACGGAATTAAGTATAATGTAGACGAGGGATGGGTCCGTGTTTCTCTGGACGCAGACCATAAATATTTTTATGTGACAGTGGCAGATTCGGGAATGGGTATTCCGGAAGAGTCAATAGAGCGGATTTTCGAGCGTTTTTATCGCGTGGATAAATCCCATTCAAAGGAAATCGGCGGAACAGGTCTCGGACTTGCCATTACAAGAAGCACCATTGCCATGCACCACGGAACTATTAAAGTATTCAGTAAGGAAGGGGAGGGAACTACGTTTTCCGTCCGCATTCCTCTGTCATATATTCCATAGGAGGTGCAGGGTGAAGAAAATATGGAAGCTGCTCCTTCCTGTTCTGCTTCTCTGTATTGCCGTTTCCGGTTGTAGCATAGAGGAGGAATCAAGACAGGAGGAAGACAGCAAATATCGTTTTTATTATCTGAATGCCTCGGAGACGGGGCTGGAAAGCGAGGCTTACACTCCGAAAGAAGAGACGGCAGATTTTATGCTGCCGGACCTTATGAGCCGCTTAAATGCAAAGGAGGACAGCCTGGCTGGGATCAGTCTTCTTCCCGAAGAGGTGGAGATCACTTCGTATCAGATTGCAGATACGGTTTTAAATGTGGAATTTAACAGCCGTTATAAAAAGATGAGCGCAGCAAGAGAGGTGCTCACAAGGGCCGGGATCGTAAAGACACTTGTGCAGATTCCGGGGATTCAGGCTGTGAAATTCTATATCGGACAGGAAGAACTGAAAAATTCAAAAAAAGAGCCGGTAGGGGAAATGAATGAGAATACCTTTGCGGAGGTTTCCTCAAAAGATATAGGAACCTACCGCTCAGATACCTTTACTCTTTATTTTACAGATAAGGAAGGAAAGCATCTTGTGGAAGAAAAGCGGAAAGTATTTTACAGGCACAATATTCCAAAGGTGCGGGTGGCTCTTGAACAGCTTGCAAAAGGGCCGATGGAAGAAAATCATTTCCAGACCATACCGGAAGACACAAGACTTTTAAATGTCACAGTGGCGGACGGCGCATGTTATATTGACTTTAATCCTGTATTTGTGGATTACGCGCTAACAAATGTGGAAGAAAGCATTCCGGTATATTCGGTTGTGAATACTGCCCTTGCTGCCTGTGAAGCAGAGAAGGTGGAGATTTCCATTGCAGGGCAGAAGGAAGTGGTTTTTCGTGAAAATATGAATCTTTATAATTTCTATAAATGGAACGAGGATATTATTTCCGGAAAGGATAAAGAAGAATGACAAGACGCCCGCTTTGTCTGGTATGTCTTTTTCTGATGCTCTTTCTGGCAGCAGGAGACTGGCTTGGATTTCCTTTTATACGGGGAAATCCACTGCCGGATTACCTGAAAGAGTGGATAAAAGAGCACCCGGAAAGCGTTGTATGTGGAGAAGTCGAAAGCTTCCGGGATACCGAATTTTCTCAGACAGTCAGTCTGAATGAATCATATCTTATTTACAGATCAAAAAAATTTCCAATAAAAAATATAACTGTATATTTAAAGAAAAGAGAAGAATTAAAGCCGGGAATGTATCTTTGCGTCCGCGGTGTTCTTGAAGAGCTCTCTCTTCCCAGAAATCCGGGAGAGTTTAACGCAAGGCAGTATTACGCCTGTGAGCATATGTATTATTCTGTGAAAAAGGGGGAGGTGCTGAAAAAAGGAAAAGAGGGAAACGCATACCAGACACTTTTGCTTCGAATCCGGGAACATTTAAACGGCGTTCTGGAGGACGCGGCAGGAGAGGCTGCCCCTGTTTTTGCTGCGATGGTTCTGGGAGAAAAGGGAGAACTTCCAAAAGAAACAAAAATGCTTTACCAGATGGCAGGGATTATTCATATTCTGGCTATCAGCGGCCTTCATATCAGCCTTCTGGGAATGGGACTTTATGAGCTTTTGAAGAAAACGGGTCTTGGGATATGGAGCGCAGGGTTTCTTTCTCTTGCTGTCATGATTTTTTACGGAGAAATGACAGGAGGGAGCGTTTCTGCCATGCGGGCTGTTTCCATGTTTCTCATTGCAACAGGCGCAAAAATCCTGGGGCGGATTTACGATATGATGACAGCGCTTTCCGTATCTGCTATGATCCTTCTTCTGGAATCTCCGGCGTATTTATACAATACCGGTTTTCTGCTTTCTTTTGGCGCTGTTCTCGGAGTGGGAGCAGTTCTCCCTGTATTTTTAAAGTTTTCCGGCATAAAAAATAAAATTTTAAAAAGTCTCATGGGTTCTGTATGTGTACAGCTTACCACCCTCCCTGTGATGCTGTGGTTTTACGGAGAAGTTTCCATAATCGGGATTTTTTTAAATCTTCTTGTGCTGCCGACGGTGGGAATCGTTCTTATAAGCGGCGTTTTTACAGCTCTGATCGGCTGCATATCGCCGGGGCTTGCCGTGTGCGTTTCTCTTCCGGGAAGGCTTGTGCTTTTTGCATACGATAAGCTTTGCAGCCTTGGCGCGTCCCTTCTCTTTTGTACCTGGACGCCGGGACAGCCCAAAATCTGGCAGGCAGTGATTTACTATATACTTTTGTTTTCTGTGACAGGGGCAGCCGGTTTTCTGATAAAAAAAGAGGTGAAAAACAGGAGAAAGCTTTATCTGGCAAAAAGCGGGTTGGTTGTATCTCTTGCAGCAGCTCTTTTTGTTCTGAGCCAAAGAGACAGACTGCATATGGAAATCACCTGTCTTGATATTGGGCAGGGAGATGCCATTGCGGCGCAGCTTCCAACAGGAGAAGTGTTTCTCGTTGACGGGGGAAGCAGCAATAAAAAGAATATCGGGCAGTACCAGATTCTTCCGTTTTTGAAAAATCAGGGGATTTCCTATGTGGACGCTGTTTTTATTTCTCATACGGACGAAGATCATATAAGCGGAGTGCGTGAGATTCTTGAATATATGGAGAAAGGGCTGATTTCTTTAAAAATCGGGAATCTCATTCTGCCCGGGATCAGTGAAAAGACGGAGGCGCGGAGGGAGCTTGAAGCTCTCGCAAAAAAAGTGGGAATCCAGGTGATGACGGCAAACAGGGGAGATGATTTTCGCATAGGCGATGGCAGAATTTCTGTACTTTCCCCGGAAAAAGGAGCTTCCGGAGAAGATGTAAACGAGGACGCAGTCGTATTTCTTTTATCATATAAAAATTTTCGCGGCTTGTTTACAGGAGATGTGGGGGAAGAGACAGAAAAGAAGCTTCTGTCTGTGCTTTCTGATGTGGATTTTTTGAAGGTAGGGCATCACGGCTCCGGCTATTCGTCCACTCAGGCGTTCCTCGATAAAATAAAGCCGGAGGTATCCGTGATTTCCTGCTCGGAATCAAACACATACGGTCACCCTTCCCCTGAGACGATAAAACGCCTGGAAAAATCAGGAAGCAGGGTAGAGTACACTATGAAAAGCGGGGCAGTGACCGTATTTACGGACGGGGAGAATGTGGGAGTGAGACGGTTTTCCCCTTCCTAAAACGGCGATTTTGTGGTATTGTGTTATAAGAATACAAAGAGACAGGAGTTTTATCTTGAAAAGTATACAGGAAGATATAAAAACAGGAAATTTTAAGCAGTCGTATCTTCTTTTCGGAGAAGAGGCTTATTTAAAACATCAGTATAAAGAGAAGCTTTTAAACGCTTTAAATCCGGACGGAGATACCATGAACTTCAGCCGTTATGAGGGAAAGGGAGTTGATGTAAAGCAGCTTATCGATCTCTGTGAGACTATGCCTTTTTTTGCGGAGAGGAGAATTATTCTTCTTGAGGACACAGGATTTTTTAAGAATAAGTGCGAGGAGCTTGCCGACTATATGAAGAGCCTTCCCGATTATCTTGTTCTTGTTTTTTCAGAGTCCGAGGTGGATAAAAGAAGCCGTATGTATAAGGCGGTAAAAAGCGGCGGAAGAGTGACAGAGTTTGCAAAGCAGGACGAAAAGACGCTGATGCGGTGGGCAGCAGGGATTCTCGGAAAAGAGGGAAGAAAAATCACCCAGAGAGATATGGAGCTTTTTCTCACAAAAACGGGCACAGATATGGGAAATATCCGCATGGAACTGGAAAAGCTTATTACGTATACAGAAGGGCAGGATATTGTCAGCGCGGAGGATATAGAGGCAGTGTGCGTGACCCAGACTACAAATAAGATTTTCGATATGGTGCGCGCAGTTACGGAGAAGAACCAGAAAAGAGCGCTTGAGCTGTACTACGACCTTCTCACCTTAAAAGAACCGCCCATGAGGATTCTTTTTCTTCTTGCGAAACAGTTCCGCCAGCTTCTTCTCACAAAGAAAATGTCAGGAGAGGGGGCGTCTCAGAATGAGATTGCCACAAGACTCGGCGTTCCTTCTTTTGTTGTGCGTAATATATCTGCCTGCGCCCGTTCCTATACAGTGGAGGAGCTGGAACAGGCAGTGGAGGATTTTGTGGACGCGGAGGAGGCGGTAAAGACTGGACGTCTCGGAGACGTGTTAAGCGTGGAACTTCTTATTGTGAAGTACAGCTCCGGGAGATAATTTCCTGTGAGCAGATATAGTTCAGGATCTGCTCGCAGGCAATCGCATTTGCGGCACAAAAAAGGCAGCCACATGACGGTATGGCTGCCTTTTCATTCTTACTTATAAGCTTATAATTAAAAACGAATAACTAATTATGCAATGCTGTTTACAGCTTTAGTTAAACGGGAAACTTTTCTTGCGCAGTTGTTTTTGTGATAAACACCTTTGGAAGTAGCTTTGCTGATTGTAGAGATAGCGTCTTTTAATGCTGCTTCTGCTGCTGCTTTATCCTGATTTGCTACTGCTGCGTCTACTTTTTTGATGGAAGTTTTAACAGCAGAACGAATGGATTTGTTTCTCTCCGCTTTTGTTCTGTTTACTAAAATTCTTTTCTTTGCAGATTTGATGTTAGCCAATTTTGACACCTCCGATACGTATTTTAATATAATGAAAATATTTTCCTCATGAGAACAGACACGGGCGTCCTCACGAAACATGCTTATTTAGCATAGTATAAATTTCTGCAAATGTCAATACATATTTCCACAAAAATTGCAGAAACTATTAAAAAATGATGTCAGGCATATTGATTGCTGGAAAAGAGAGGGACAGACCATGCAGACAGGATACAGGATCAGAACAGACCTTGCACTGGAGACGCAGGAACGCTTTCAGGAGGAAAATGTGGAAGTTCGAGGTGTGGAGGTTCAGGAAAACTATGACAGGGAAAAGGATATTCGAACTACAGTTGTAAAGATCAGAACAGAAAACGGGGCAAAGGCAATGGGGCGTCCACAGGGAAATTATATCACGATCGAAGCGCCTAATCTTTCTGTTCCGGACGAGGATTATCACAGAGAAGTATCCGAGGAGCTTGCCCGTCACCTCGGAGAGCTGATCGATTTGAAAAAAGAGAAGTCCGTGCTTGTGGTAGGGCTTGGAAATCAGAGGATTACGGCAGATTCCCTGGGTCCTCTTGTTGTGGAAAATATGCGTATGACCCGCCATGTGCTCCGGGAATACGGAAGAATGGGCATCGAAGGAGAGCAGATCCACAGTATCAGCGGAATTGCCCCGGGAGTGATGGCGCAGACGGGCATGGAAACATCGGAGATTATAAGCGGGATTGTGCAGGAGACAAAGCCCGACGTGATCATCGCCATAGACGCTCTTGCAGCCAGAAGTACAAAAAGATTGAGCAGAACCATTCAGATCACAGATACGGGAATCAATCCGGGTTCCGGTGTGGGAAATCACCGGAACGGTCTGACAGAAGAGAGTATGGGAGTAAAAGTGATCGGCATCGGCGTTCCCACAGTCGTAGATGCGGCTACCATTGTTCATGATTCTATGTCGCATCTTCTGGACGCGCTTGAGGAGACAGAACAGAAGGAATTTCTGGAGGAAATGATTTCCCCGCATCTCCATACCATGTTTGTGACGCCGAAAGATGTGGACGAAACCGTAAAATATTTAAGCTTTACCATTTCGGAAGGGCTGAATATGGCGTTTTGTTCCTGACATAATTTATTTTGCCCTGTCATAGGATACCTTTAAAGAGGTGATCGTGTGACAAATTTTCAGAAAGCATTCTGCGTATTTTTAAGCCTGTGCTTCGTGACTGTTCTGGTGTTTTTGCCGGAGCCTTTTTTTCTGCGGGGAAATTTTTACAGGCAGATACCGCTTTATGACTTTCTGGAAAAAGAAGCGTGGAGTGACGCGGTGGAGACGGACGAGGAGACGTCTGAGCTGATCATGGAAAAAAATGCGGCGTATCTTGCTGAAAAAGTACAGGCAGAAAACAGTGCGGATAAAAAAGGAGAGGAAGATCCTGCAGAAACACAGGAGCCTTCGATAACGCCGCCGCAGGAAGCGAAGCTCTCCCCTGAGCCGACGAAAGCGCCTTCTGTAACACCCGTGCCTTCTCCGGTGCCGTCAGAACGACCGCTTCCGTCACCCACACCGGAGGCAGCGAAGGAGACGGCAGTGCAGCCTCACCCGGTGGTTGATCTGTCGCCGGAAGCGCTGGCAGATCCCGATTATTTTAAAGGTGAGTTTTTTATCGAGGATAAAAATGTTTCTATAAAAGAGGGACTTCTTGATGCGGCGCGTTTTCTGGAAAAGGATATGACTTTGAAGCAGGATACGTCCGCGCCTCAGATTCTGATTTATCACAGCCATTCTCAGGAGGCTTTTATTGATTCCAGGGAGGGGAAGGTGGAGGATACCATTGTAGGTGTGGGAGATTATCTGAAATCCATTCTGGAAGAAAAATACGGGTATCATGTGGTGCACGTTAAAGAGGAGTTTGATATGGCAGGGGGAGTGGAGGACAGAAGTCTGGCTTACGATTATGCGAGGGATTATCTTGAGCCTTTTCTTGAAGAAAATCCGTCGATAGAGGTGATTATTGATCTTCACAGGGACGGTGTTTCAGAGAACCGCCATCTTGTGACAGAAATCAACGGAAAGCCCACTGCGCAGATCATGTTTTTTAACGGGGTAAGCCGAACAGTAAGCCAGGGAGACGTATCCTATCTTCCGAATCCATATATAGAAGATAATCTTGCCTTTTCTTTTCAGCTTGAATATCAGTCTGCCCTTTACTATCCTGATTTTTACAGGGGGATTTACCTTGCAGGACTTCGGTATAATCTCCATCTTCGTCCGAAATCCATTCTTCTGGAAGCAGGGGCGCAGACAAATACGGTGCAGGAGGTAAAAAACGCGATGGAGCCTTTCGCAGATATTCTTGACAGGGTGTTAAAAGGGCAGTGACAACAGGGGACTTTCTGTGATATAATGGGGAGAATCGAACATAGAAACAGAGGAGGACTCCTGGTGATAGAACAGAGTAAAATTCGTAATTTTTGTATTATAGCACATATTGATCATGGAAAGTCCACGCTTGCGGACCGTATTATCCAGAAGACAGGTCTTCTGACAGAAAGAGAGATGCAGTCTCAGGTTCTCGATAACATGGAGCTTGAGAGGGAGAGAGGCATTACCATCAAATCTCAGGCAGTGCGTATTGTATATAAGGCGCATGACGGAGAAGAGTATATTTTTAACCTTATTGATACCCCGGGACACGTAGACTTTAATTATGAGGTGTCCAGAAGCCTGGCAGCCTGCGACGGCGCGATTCTCGTGGTAGACGCGGCGCAGGGCATCGAGGCGCAGACGCTTGCGAACGTGTACATGGCGCTTGACCATGATCTGGACGTTGTTCCTGTTATTAATAAGGTAGACCTTCCAAGTGCAGATCCGGAACGCGTCATTAATGAGATCGAGGACGTGATCGGTCTGGAAGCGCAGGACGCCCCGCAGATTTCCGCAAAGACAGGTCTTAATGTGGAGGAAGTTCTGGAACAGATCGTGACAAAGATCCCGGCTCCTTCAGGCGATGTAAACGCACCTTTAAAAGCCCTGATCTTTGACTCCGTATACGACCCGTATAAAGGCGTTATCGTATTCTGCCGTATTATGGACGGAAGCGTAAAAAAAGGAACGCCGATCCGCATGATGGCAACAGGCTTTACAACAGAGGTTGTGGAGGTTGGATATTTTGGAGCAGGGCAGTTTATTCCGTGTGATGAACTGACAGCCGGAACAGTAGGATATATTACGGCAAGTATTAAAAATGTAAGAGATACCCGTGTGGGTGATACAGTGACAAATAACGATGAGCCGTGCAGCGAGGCGCTTCCAGGATATAAGAAGGTAAATCCGATGGTTTACTGCGGACTTTACCCGGCAGACGGAGCAAAATACGGAGATTTAAGAGATGCTTTGGAAAAGCTTCAGTTAAACGATGCTTCTCTTTTTTATGAGCCGGAGACTTCCATTGCACTGGGCTTTGGTTTCCGCTGCGGTTTCCTTGGGCTTCTTCATCTTGAGATTATCCAGGAACGTCTGGAGAGAGAGTATAATCTTGACCTTGTGACAACTGCGCCGAGTGTTATTTATAAAGTGCATAAAACTAACGGGGAAGTTATTGACTTAACAAACCCCACAAACCTTCCTGACCCGTCAGAAATTGAATATATGGAAGAGCCGATGGTAAATGCGGAAATTATGGTGACAACTGAATTTATCGGAGCCATTATGGACCTTTGCCAGGAAAGAAGAGGTCAGTACATTGGTATGGAATACATGGAAGAGACGCGTGCTCTCTTAAAGTACAAGCTGCCTCTCAATGAGATTATCTACGATTTCTTTGATGCTTTAAAATCACGTTCCAGAGGATATGCTTCCCTTGATTATGAGCTTTGCGGCTATGAGAGAAGCGAGCTTGTGAAGCTTGATATTCTTGTAAATAAAGAAGAAGTAGACGCGCTTTCCTTTATTGTCCATGCAGATACGGCATACGAGAGAGGAAGAAAGATGTGCGAAAAGCTGAAAGAGGAGATTCCGAGACAGCTTTTTGAAATCCCGATCCAGGCAGCAGTTGGAAGTAAGATTATTGCGAGAGAGACTGTAAAAGCCATGAGAAAAGACGTACTTGCCAAATGTTACGGCGGTGACATC
>OCAM01000398.1_pt1 | contig 43631 bp, 44 predicted proteins | sample 1538281 | NCBI WGS metagenome assembly OCAM01 (sample SAMEA2580273, study PRJEB22360) | human gut metagenome | biome: human gut; feature: human-associated habitat; material: faeces | place: Denmark | collected 2008/2010 | reverse complement strand
CTCCGAAGCGGGAAAAGAGTTTTTAAAAAGCCTCCGCAATACAGAAATCTGCCGCCTGAGACCAGAAAAAGATGACTCGGATACCCAGTCGGCAGTATGCCGCGCCGCAGAGCGAGGAGGGAAAAATATGGTTCTTTTTGGCTGTCTTGGAACACGCCTTGACCATACTTTTGCAAATATGGGACTTCTCGTATGGGGGAAAAAGAATGGGATTTGTATTTCAATCTATGACAGACACAATTATATTACACTCATAGAAAGCGGCACGGTTCTGAGAAAGGCAGAGCAGTTTGGAAAATACGTATCCTTTTTTTCACTGGGAGGAGATGTGCCCGGGCTTACGCTCAAAGGCTTTAAATATCCTTTGAACCGTCATTATCTCACAGTTTCCGACTGCGGGCTTACTGTGAGCAATGAGATTTTGGAGGAAGAGGCGGGAGTGACGTTTGACAGAGGAAATCTTGTGATGATCATGTCGAGGGATTGAAAAGAACAAGCCTGTATGGTATACTTTATATCTGCATAAGGCGGATAAATTATGCGAAAAAATAACGGAAAATACAATAAGGAGATGTAAATATATATGAAACTAGGAATCGTAGGCTTACCAAACGTTGGAAAAAGCACACTGTTTAATTCACTGACAAAGGCGGGAGCAGAATCGGCAAACTACCCATTCTGTACCATTGACCCGAACGTGGGCGTGGTAACAGTTCCGGACGAGCGTCTGAACCTTCTGGGAGATTTTTACAAGTCAAAGAAAGTAACTCCGGCAGTGATCGAGTTTGTGGATATTGCAGGACTTGTAAAAGGTGCGTCAAAGGGTGAAGGTCTTGGAAACCAGTTCCTTGCCAATATCCGTGAGGTAGATGCCATTGTCCACGTTGTGCGCTGTTTTGAGGACGGAAATGTGGTTCATGTAGACGGAAGCATCGATCCTCTTCGTGACATTGAAACTATTAATCTGGAGCTGATTTTCTCAGACCTGGAAATCCTGGAGAGAAGAATTGCAAAAGTGACAAAGACAGCCCGCATGGATAAAGAAGCTGCAAAAGAGCTGGACTTCCTCCAGAAAGTGAAGAAACATCTCGAAGACGGAAAAATGGCGATCACGATGGAGCTTGATAACGAAGACGAGGAAGGCTTTATGGGAACATACAACCTTCTTACATGGAAGCCGGTAATTTATGCGGCAAACGTAGCTGAGGACGATCTGGCTGATGATGGCGAAAATAATACTTATGTACAGGCAGTGCGCGAATATGCAAAAGAGCAGAACAGCGAAATTTTTGTCATCTGCGCGCAGATTGAGCAGGAAATTGCAGAGCTTGACGAGGATGAGAAAAAAATGTTCCTGGAAGACCTGGGACTTACAGAATCCGGTCTTGAGAAACTGGTAAAGGCAAGCTACCATCTTCTTGGACTTATGAGTTTCCTTACAGCAGGAGAGGACGAGACAAGAGCCTGGACAATTAAAATCGGAACGAAAGCTCCTCAGGCAGCAGGAAAAATCCATACTGATTTTGAGAGAGGATTTATTAAGGCAGAAGTTGTAAATTACCGTGACCTTCTGGACTGCGGTTCTTATGCAGGTGCCAGAGAAAAAGGTCTTGTGCGCATGGAAGGGAAAGAATACGTAGTACAGGATGGAGATGTAATTTTATTCCGTTTCAATGTATAATGTATTAAAAGGTGTTTTATGAATATGTCAGTTCGTTTTCCCAATCTGGGACTGGAATTTGAATATGTGCCGGTATCTGTACGGGTTTTCGGATTTGAGATTACCTTTTTCGGAATTTTACTGGCAGTTGGCATGCTTCTGGGAATGATATTTGTGGTACTGGAGGCAAAACGGAAAAAGCAGGATGCGAATCTGTATCTGGGAATGATGATTTCCGGGCTTGCAGGCGGCTTTATAGGAGCGAGATTTTTCTATGTGCTTCTTTCCTGGAGCGTATACAAAACGGACATTATGAAGGTGTTCGACACAAGAAGCGGAGGAATGGTCTTTTACGGAGGTCTTTTAGGAGGCGTTCTTGCAGCCGCAATTTTCTGCCGGATCAAAAAAGCTGCATTTATGGAAATGGCAGATGTGGCAGTAAAGGGGCTTCTGATCGGACAGATCATCGGAAGATGGGGGAATTTCTTCAACAGAGAATCTTTTGGAGAATATACAAGCAATGTGCTGACCATGCAGCTCCCGCTTTCCAATGTACGGGCAGGAGAGGTTACGCCCTGGATGAGAGAAAACCTTGTCACTATCGACAACGTTTCGTATATTCAGGCAACGCCGCTTTTCCTTTATGAGAGTATATGGTGTCTTCTCCTTCTTCTTCTCCTTTTTGTGTGGAACAGAAGAAAGCTTTTCGCAGGAGAAATTTTTATGCGGTATCTGGCAGGATATGGTTTCGGGCGTTTCTTTATTGAGTGGATCCGGACAGACAAAATGTTCCTGCCGGGAACAGATATAGCGGTCAATCAGGCAATTTCAGCCGGTCTGTTTCTGCTGTTTACAGTAGTGGTGATTGTAAAACGCATTATGGCGAAGAAGAGGGCAGCGCTGGAAAAACGCCGGAAAGCACGTTTTTATGAAGAACAACAAAAGGCGGAAAAAATTTCTGAGGAAGAGCTCCTTCCGGAGGAAGTCACTCTGATGGAAAAAGAAAAGAATAATTCGGAAGAAAAGGATTCCGAAGGAGTTGTTTCCGAGCCTGAAGATTCTAATAATGAGGTTTTGAAAGAAGAAATTTCTCAAAGCCAGATCTCCAGCGACGAGGATTCCCAGGAGAAAGCTTCTGAAGGCGAAATCTCTAAAGATAAAATCCCCACAGACAGTGACAGGAATACAGACGAGGAAACGCAGGAAGAAAATCAGGAAGAAAAAACAGAACAAGAATAATAAAAAGTGCAGGCTTACAGGAAGGTATCCCGTAAGTTCTGCACTTTTTTTGTGAAAGAAATGGTTCTGTAATGATCCGGAGTACAAAAATATTCCGGCAGGATTACTATAATTTTAACATACGGTATCCCACGCCGATGTGAGTCTGGATATACTGGGGAGATTGTGGATCGCTTTCCAGTTTTCTTCGGAGGGTTGCCATGAAAACGCGGAGGGAGGCAATGTCATTTTCCCAGCTTGCACCCCATATTTTCTGTGTGATAAAGGTATGGGTGAGAACCTTCCCCACATTTCGGGAAAGAAGGCACAAAAGTTTGTATTCAATGGGAGTGAGATGAAGTTCTCTCTCTCCGAGGTAGGTGCAGCCAGCCGCGTAATCAATACGAAGATCTCCATTTATAAAAACAGAATCTGCTGCGCTTGCTTCGCTTTTCATAACAGAAAGGCGGCGCTGTGTCACGCGGAGACGGGCTAGAAGCTCCTCAATGGAAAACGGTTTTGTAAGATAATCGTCTGCTCCTGTGTCAAGAGCTTCGATCTTATCGGCGTCTTCACATTTCGCGCTGATCACAATGATCGGCATATTGGACCAGGAGCGGATTTTCCGGATCACCTCCATACCGTCCATATCAGGAAGACCAAGATCAAGAAGAACAATATCGGGATTATGGGAGGAAGCCTCCAAAATCGCACGCTCTCCGTTGGGCGCTGTGAGATAACGGTAGTCGTGCGCTTTTAAGGCAGTCGTGATAAGGTTGCGGACAGGAGCATCATCTTCCACAACAAGAATCGATGTTTTATTCATGAAATGTTACCTCCTTCTGCAGTAGTCTGACATCAGTATATCAAATGTGGAAGCACTTGTGAATATCGTTGTTATTTCCCAGAACGAGCATAGTTTCTCCAGGAGAAATATATGTGTCGGAACTGATGTCAAGATTTAAGTGTCCATGTTTTTTCAGCGCCATAATATTGATATTGTATTTGTTTCTTATGTCAAGATCTCCAATGGAACGGCCAATCCAGGATTCCGGTATGGAAACTTCAAATACGGAATACTCATCGTCCAGCTCAATGTAATCAAAAATGTGGTCGCAGGTGTAGCGTATTGCTGCCCAGGAAGCAAGCTGTTTTTCAGGATATACGATTTCGTCCGCGCCGTTTCGGAGAAGAAACTTTGCGTGAACGTCTCTTGCTGCCCTGGAAACCACCTTTTTTGCGCCAAGCTCTTTTAAGAGAGAAGTTGTCTCAAGAGAATTCTGGAAATTATCTCCAATCGTAACGAAGCAGACGTCAAAGTTTCGGATTCCAAGGGAGGAGAGAAACTCCTCGTTTGTGCTGTTTCCAATCTGAGCGTTTGTTACATAGGGGAGAACCTTGTCTACACGGTCCTCACGAATATCAACAGCCATGATCTGATGTCCCATATCGGTTAATGTCATGGCAGCGTGTCTTCCAAATCTGCCAAGTCCGATAATTAAAACTGATTTCATAATTATACTCCTTTTAACCTACTGTTATTTTTTCCTGCGGCAGCCTGGAAGCTGCATGATGTTTATTTGAAATAGCGGCAAAAACAAGGGTAAGTCCGCCGACTCTGCCGAAAAACATAAGACAGATCAATACAATTCTTGAAATAACGCCAAGTTCCGGTGTAATGCCAAGGGTAAGCCCTACGGTACCGATGGCAGATGCGGCTTCAAACAGAGCAGGCAGAACAGGAATTCCTTCTGCACAGCTTATGATCAGTCCTCCCGAGAGGAAGAGTACAATATACATAAGAAGAATAGTAGCCGCATAATGAATGGTGTTGTCGGGAATCCTCCTCCGGAATAAATGACCGTCTGGTTTCTGAGTGAATACTGCGAAGGCGGAGGCGAAAAGAACAGCGATTGTCGTTGTCTTTAACCCTCCGGCAGTGGATCCGGGGGAACCGCCTATAAGCATAAGTAAAATGGTGATCATCTGCCCGGGTTCTGTGAGAAGGGTCAGATCTACGGTGTTGAAACCGGCTGTTCTCGGTGTCACGGACTGAAAAAAAGAACGGATAGCTCTTTCTCCGCCGGACAGATCTCCCCACACATCTCTTGAAAATTCCACAAAGAAAAAGTAAAGAGCAGGAAGAACGATCAGTACAGACGTAACCATTAAAATTGTTTTGCTCTGCATTCTATATTTGTGAAAATGATGTTTGTGCACTTTTATATCGTCCCAGGTCAGGAAACCAATTCCTCCTGTTATAATAAGAAGCGCGATCACGAGATTGACGACAGGCTGATTTACATAAGAAGTAAGGGAGGAAAACTGCTCTTTTACACCCATCAGGTCAAAACCGGCATTACAAAATGCGGATATGGAGTGGAAGATGGAATACCACAGGGATTTTAATGGCCCGAATTCCTTTATAAAGCATGGGAAGAGGCATACTGCTCCTGCAAGCTCTACAAGGATCGTTGTCCGGATAATAAAATTGGTGAGCCGCACAATTCCTCCCACCTGAGGAGCGGAAATTGCTTCCTGCATGGTGCTGCGCTGCATCAGTCCGATTTTTCTCCCGGAAAGACGGGCAAATGCGACAGCAATGGTGACGATTCCCATTCCGCCTGTCTGGATCAGACAGAGAATGACAGCCTGTCCGAATCCTGACCAGTAAGTGGCAGTGTCATATACGACGAGACCGGTTACGCATACTGCAGACGTGGCTGTGAAAAGCGTGTCAAGAAAAGGCGTGACCCGTCCCTCTCTGGAAGCAATGGGAAGCATAAGAAGGAGGCTTCCGCAGAGAATAGCCAGAAAAAATCCCAGAATAATAATCCGGGACGAGGAAAAGAGCATTTTTTTACGGAAAAATTTTTTTATGGGTTGAATTCGTTTGATTATTGTCATATTTTTTCTTTATCTTTACATTATCTTTATTTCATAGCGTCTATATACTATAGCCTATTCAGTATTAATTACGCATAAATAAGTAAGTTAAAAGTATTAAGACCGCATAAAGATTGACGATAAGAAGAACAGGCTTAGGAAAAGAAAAAATTTTTTAAAAAGAAAAAAACTTGGATTTCCCCTTGTAATTTCCTCATGGATAGTTTAGAATAAGCACATAAGTGGTAGAAAGTGGAGAATAGTGGTGGCAAATGGAGACCCGGTGGTGTCATATATCATTTCCGCCTGTAAGAAAATGTGAAGGGGAGAATCACATTTTCCGGGAGTAGGTGATTTGCATGTTCATGGGAGAATACAATCATACAATAGACGCGAAGGGGCGTCTGATCATTCCTGCGAAATTCAGGGAGCTTCTGGGAACAGAATTTGTTCTTACCAGAGGTTTGGATGGTTGCCTTTTTATTTATCCTGTAGATGAATGGAAAGCCTTTGAACAGAAATTACGAGCTTTGCCACTTACAAATAAAAACGCAAGAACCTTCTCACGGTTCTTTGTTGCAGGCGCTGCCATGTGTGAACTGGACAGGCAGGGGAGAGTTTTAGTGCCGCAGACACTGCGGGAGTTTGCCGGTCTGGAGAAAGACGTGGTTCTGACAGGTAATCTGGACAGAATCGAAGTCTGGAGCAAAGAGAAGTGGAGCGAAAACTGCGATTATGACGATATGAATGAGATTGCAGAAAGTATGCAGGATATGGGTATCGTCATTTAAGCAATGCGTAGAGTCTAATCCAACAGGAGACGGAGATGGAATTTAAACACAAATCTGTATTACTGAAAGAAACCATAGACGGTTTAAAGGTAAAGCCGGACGGTGTCTACGTGGATGGTACTTTAGGAGGAGCGGGACATGCCCTTGAGGTGTGTAAGAAACTTTCTGCCAAGGGGAGATTTATTGGCATAGATCAAGACCAGGATGCAATAGTTGCTGCGAGTGAAAGGTTGGCTGCCTGTGAACAGGCGATGATCATTCGCAGCAACTATTGTTACATGGTAGAGGAACTTCGCGCCCGCGGTATCACAAAAGTAGACGGCATCCTTCTGGATCTGGGTGTTTCTTCTTATCAGCTTGATAATGAGGAGCGGGGTTTTACCTACCGTACTGACGCGCCCCTTGATATGCGTATGGATCAGAGACAGAGCCAGACGGCAGGGGACATTGTAAATGGTTACGAAGAAAGAGAATTATACCGTATCATTCGTGATTACGGAGAAGATAAATTTGCGAAGAACATTGCGAAGCACATTGTTGCGGCAAGACAGAATGGTCCGATCGAGACAACAGGACAGCTTACAGAAATTATAAGAAGGGCAATTCCCATGAAAATGCAGGCATCAGGAGGACACCCTGCAAAGCGGACCTTTCAGGCGATCCGTATAGAACTGAACAGAGAACTGGATGTACTCCGGGATTCTCTTGACGGAATGATCGATCTGCTTGATGACGGAGGAAGGCTTTGTATCATTACCTTCCATTCACTGGAGGACCGGATCGTGAAGACGATTTTCAGAAAAAATGAAAATCCATGTACCTGTCCGCCGGAATTTCCTGTATGTGTGTGTGGTAAAAAGCCAAAAGGCCGTGTAATTACCAGAAAACCAATTCTTCCGGGAGAAGAGGAAATGGAGGAAAACCCACGTTCCAAGAGCGCAAAACTTCGGATTTTTGAAAGAAAGATATAAAAGGGGCAGTACAAAATGGCGAATACAAACCAAGCAGAGACAGCCAGAAGAAGACGGAACAGTGCCAGGAACGCAGGAGGAATCTATGTAGAGGGCAATGCGGTAAGAAGACTTGCAGAAGAACCTGCAAGGAATTACCCGGACAGGCAGAGGCAGGAGGCAGTCAGAAGAGCAAGAGAAGCTCAGAAAAAAACGGCGCGTCCGGAAAGCTACAGGGAGGTCAGCAGAACGACGCAGAAGAACAGAGAGCGCGCAATGGGAATGGGAAAAGGATATGTGGTATTCATAGCGGCTGTTTCCGCTGCAATTCTTTTTTTCTGCATCCATTATCTTCAGCTCAAGGCGGAAATTACTGCCAGTATGAAGGAAGTTGCAGTTCTGGAATCAGAGCTTACCCAGCTTAAGGAGGATAATGACGCATATTACAGTCAGGTAACCTCTAATATTGATCTGGATACTATTCGAAAAATCGCTATTGGACGTCTTGGTATGAGTTATCCCACCAAAGACCAGGTAATGACATATACGACAGAAGGAAACAGCTATGTAAGGCAGTATCAGGATATTCCGAATACAAATTAGGCAGGTGATCTATTGGCTACGACAGGAAAAAAAAGAAGAAAACCAACCCGAAAAATTAATCTGGTCATGAGGAAAAAGCTGGTAATGCTGTTTTGTGCAGTGTTGCTGGCTTTAGTCGCTTTGGCAGCAAGGATTACTTATATCAATGCAACAAGTGGCAGCAAATACAAAAAACAGGTATTAAGTCAGGCGCAGCAGAGATATGAAAACCGTGTGATCCCTGCAAGGAGAGGAGATATTTATGACAGAAATGGAAATCTTCTTGCTACAAGCAATAAGGTTTACAATGTAATCCTGGACTGTAAGGCAGTCAATGAAAAAGAAGAATACACAGAACCGACTGTCCGGGCGCTTGTGGATATTCTGGGACTGGACGAGAAGGAGATACGTTCCCGGCTTTCTGCTGAGGATACAAAAAACAGCCAGTATCAGATTTTAAAAAAGCAGCTTTCTATGGACGAAAAGAAGGCTTTTGAGGAAGCAACGGAGATTCCGGAAGATTTGGAAGAGAGCGGGCTTACAAAGGCAGAGATAAAAGAGAGAAGCAATGTAAAGGGTGTATGGTTTGAGGAAGATTATCTGAGAATTTACCCCTTTAATGAATCTGCCTGCGATACCATCGGCTTTACACTTTCAAGAGATGTGGCAGATATAGGACTGGAAAGTTATTATAACAGTACCCTGATGGGGGCAGACGGAAGACAGTACGGATATTTTAACAACAATGCTGACGTGGAGCAGACGATCATAGAACCGGTAAACGGCAGAAGTATTGAGACTTCTCTTGATATTGGCGCACAGCAGATCGTGGAGAAATACGTCAATGCATTCAATGAAAAAATGGGAGGAAAGAACGTTGGAGTCATTGTGGAGGATCCTTCTACCGGAGAGATCATCGCTATGGACGGCGGTGACAGGTATGATCTGAACGAGCCGAGAGATTTGTCAGGTGTGTACTCCGAAGAAGAGATTAAGGCGATGAACGACGAACAGACGGTGGAAGCTTTAAACGGAATGTGGAGCAATTACTGTGTGACAGATGCGTTTGAGCCCGGCTCTGTTGTTAAGCCCATTGTAATGGCGGGGGCTCTGGAAAAAGGGAAAATTTCCGAGTCAGATACATTTTTATGTGACGGTCTTGAGACTTTCGGCGCAAATGGAGAAACGCAGATTAAGTGTGCCGTTTATCCGGATGCTCACGGGACGGAGACCCTTGGAGAAGTTATTGCCAACTCCTGTAATGACGGTATGATGCAGATTGGGGCAAAAATGGGAAGCGAGCAGTTTATTAAAGCGCAGAGTCTGTTTAATTTCGGAGCAAGAACAGGCATCGATCTTCCAAATGAAGGCTCCGGTATTATCCATACAGAAGATACTATGGGAGAGACTGAACTTGCATGTTCCGCTTTCGGACAGGGTTACACCTGTACTATGATACAGGAAATCAACGCTCTTTGTTCTGTTATAAACGGAGGGTATTATTACCAGCCCCATCTTGTGACAAAAATCAAAGATGCAAATGGAGGAATCGTAAAAACTTTTTCTCCGACTCTTTTAAAACAGACCATTTCTTCCAATATTTCTGCCGACATCAGAAGCTACATGGAGCTTAGTGTACAGCAGGGTACGAGCCACTATTCCAAAGTACAGGGATACAGTTCAGGGGGTAAAACAGGTACAGCAGAAAAATTCCCCCGTGGAAATGGAAAATATCTCGTTTCTTTTATTAGTTTTGCGCCGGTGGAAGAACCGGAGGTTGTCATTTACGTAGTGGTGGATGAGCCGAATGCAGAGGATCAGGCAACCAGCCGCTATCCTCAGTATATTGCCCAGGGAATTCTGTCAGAACTGCTTCCTTATCTGAATATTGCTCCGGACGAAATTACGGACGGAACGGTCCCGCAGACAGAGCTGTGGGAAGGATTTGCCGGTTATCTGAAAAATCCGGTTGGAGGCAAGGTAGATGAAAACGGAAATCTCATAGATGATAAGGGAAACCTTGTTGACTGGGACGGAAACCGCATTGATGAAAATGGTTATCTCCTCAATGAGGACGGCAGCTATCAGGTGAATGAAAATGGAGAATATATAAAATCCGAAAATCTGGGAAGCTACGGCAATACAGAAGGAGAAGAACTGCAGGACGGTGTGTCCAATATGGAAGCTCCCGGACCTCTGGAAGACGATTCTGATCCGATAGAGGGAAATGATATGGAAAGCGAAGGTCTTACAAACGAGGAGGCAGGCCTGGAATAAATGAATACCCTGACAGAGAAAAGTCATATATTAAAATGACAATCTCTGCCGGGGTTTTTGTTTTATGAAAAGAAACAGGACGTTCCACAGAAAAAAAGTGTGGCTTGTATTTGTTATCTGCTTTTTTATTATGACAGGACTTATAGGAAGGCTTGTATACCTGATGGGATTTCGCTCAGATTACTATTATGAAAAGGCACAGGAACTTCACGAGAGAGAAAGAGATATAAAAGCGGCAAGAGGAAGAATACTTGACGCAAACGGGAAGGTGCTGGCAGACAACAGAACAGTATGTACTATTTCTGTTATACACAGTCAGATAAAAGAACCGGAAAAAGTTATTACAGTACTTTCTGAAGAACTGGAAATGAAGGAGGAAGAAATAAGGAAACGTGTGGAAAAAGTATCTTCCATTGAAAGAATTAAAACAAATGTAGAAAAAGAGACGGGGGATGCTATCCGGGAGTATGGACTTTCCGGCGTAAAGGTAGATGAAGATTATAAGAGATATTATCCTTATGGTTCGCTTGCATCAAAAGTTCTTGGCTTTACAGGGGGAGATAATCAGGGAATTATAGGGCTTGAGGTAAAATATGAGGAAATTTTAAAAGGAGAGGCAGGGAAAATCCTGACAACAACAGATGCAAGAGGAGTGGAGCTTAAAGAAATGGGGGAAGGAAGAGAAATGCCAATTCCCGGAAATGACCTGCAGATAAGCCTTGATGCCAGCATTCAGGAGTACGTGCAGCAGGCTGCCTTAAAAGTAATGGAGGAAAAGCAGGCAGAGCGCGTTTCCATTCTTCTTATGAACCCTCAAAATGGCGAGATTTATGCCTGCGTCAATGTGCCGGAGTTTGATTTGAACCAGCCATTCCATTTGAACACAGGGCAGGATACATCCGGGCTTTCTCAGAAAAAGAAGCAGGATTTATTAAACCAGATGTGGAGAAATCCATGTTTAAATGATACGTATGAGCCGGGCTCTACTTTTAAAATAATCACCATGTCCGCAGGTCTTGAGGAAGGTGTGGTATCTGTAAACGACCATTTTTTCTGTCCGGGTTATAAAATTGTGGAGGACAGAAGAATCCGGTGCGCAAGAAGAACAGGACATGGGGCGGAAACTTTTGTGCAGGGTGCACAGAACTCCTGTAATCCTGTTTTTATAGAGGTAGGGCTTCGTCTTGGAGTGGATAATTATTATAAATATTTCCGGCAGTTCGGGCTTATGGAAAAAACAGGAATAGATTTACCTGGAGAGGCGGGAACAATTATGCACAAAAAAGAAAATATGGGAGAGGTGGAGCTTGCCACAGTTGCTTTTGGACAGTCTTTTCAGATTACGCCCATTCAGCTTGCCTCAACTGTGAGCGCCCTGATTAACGGTGGAAACAGGGTAACGCCTCATTTCGGCGTTACAGTAAGAAGCAGTGACGGTACAAAGGCGCAGAAAATCCAGTATCCGCCTGAAAAAAGAATCGTATCACAGGAAACTTCGGAGACAGTGCGGGCAATTCTGGAAACAGTAGTCTCAGAAGGTTCCGGAAAAAACGCAAAAATAGAAGGGTATTCTATAGGAGGAAAGACGGCTACATCCCAGACGCTTCCGCGAAGCGCAAACAGGTATATCTCGTCTTTTCTGGGATTTGCTCCGGCAGAAAATCCGCAGATTCTGGGGCTCTGTATCATTCACAATCCTCAGGGTATTTATTATGGAGGAACTATAGCGGCGCCGGTGATCCGAAGCATTTTTGAAAATGTGCTGCCATATATGGGAATTGAAAAAACAGAGCCCCAAGAGGAGGAGAAGACAGCCAAAGAGGGTTGATAAATAAGCAAAAAAGCCTTATACTAGAAAGTGTTTCAAGAGCAACAAAAATAAAAAACGAAAGAATTAAATGAGGTGTGAGGATGGAGTTTGATATTGTAATTCCTGTGCTGATTGCCTTTGCAGTCAGCGTTGTACTGGGACCTGTTGTTATTCCTTTTCTCAGAAGGCTGAAAATGGGACAGACAGAGAGAGTGGAGGGCGTACAGTCCCATCTGAAAAAAGCGGGTACTCCCACAATGGGAGGAGTCATCTTTTTAATTGCAACAGTAGTGACCTGTCTGTTTTATATTAAGGATTACCCGAAGATTATCCCTGTTCTGTTTTTGACACTTGGCTTTGGTATCATCGGATTTCTTGACGATTATCTGAAGGTTGTGTTAAAACGTTCAGACGGTCTTCTACCGTGGCAGAAATTTCTTCTCCAGGTAGTAGTAACGGGAATCTTTGCATTTTATATTGTAAATTATACAGATATTTCTCTTACCATGCGGATTCCGTTCTGGAGCGGACATTATCTGAATGCGGGCTGGCTTGCTGTGCCGATTCTGTTTTTCGCTGTTATCGGAACAGTAAACGGTGTAAACTTTACAGACGGTCTTGACGGTCTTGCATCCAGCGTAACTTTAATCGTAGCTGTATTTTTTACTGTGATGTCTCTGGGGCTGAAATCCGGGATTGAGCCGATTACCTGCGCCGTAGTAGGCGGACTTATGGGATTCCTTCTGTTTAACGTATATCCTGCAAAGGTATTTATGGGAGACACCGGTTCTCTCGCTCTTGGCGGATTTGTGGCAGGAGCGGCATATATGATGCAGATGCCTCTTTTCCTTCTGATTGTTGGTCTGATTTATGTAGTGGAAGTGCTTTCTGTTATGATTCAGGTTACATATTTCAAGGCAACCCACGGCAAGCGTTTCTTTAAAATGGCGCCTATTCATCATCATTTTGAGCTTTGCGGCTGGTCAGAGACAAGAATTGTAGCCGTATTTTCCGTAGTGACGGCAATTCTCTGCCTGATTGCATTTCTGGCTCTTTAAGGGGGAAATAGTATGGATTTAAAAGATAAAAAGGTTCTTGTATTCGGTTCCGGAAAAAGCGGAATCGGAGCAGCCGACCTTCTGGGGGCAGAAGGGGCAAGACCTGTTATTTATGACGGAAATGAAAAGACAGATAAGGAACAGGTTCTTGGAAAAACAGCAGGAACATACCCTGTGGATTTTTATGCGGGAGAGCTTCCGGAAGAAGTGCTGGAGAGCCTTGACCTTGTTGTGTTAAGCCCAGGGGTTCCTACGGATATTCCTCTTGTAAAACGCTTTTACGAGATGGAGCTGCCTGTATGGGGAGAGGTGGAGCTTGCCTACCGCACTGGAAAGGGACGCGTTCTTGCAATTACAGGAACAAATGGGAAAACAACGACAACAGCCCTTCTCGGCAAGATTATGAAAGACGCCTGTCCTTCTGTGTTTGTGGTGGGAAACATAGGGACGCCTTACACATCGAAGGCACAGGAGATGCAGGAAAACAGCGTGACAGTTGTGGAAATCAGCAGCTTTCAGCTTGAGACAATCGAAGAATTTGCTCCGGAGGTCAGCGCAATCTTAAATATCACAGAGGACCATTTAAACCGCCATCATACAATGGAGGAGTACATACGGGTAAAAGAGCTGATTACAAAAAATCAGAGCAGTGAAGATGTGTGTGTGCTGAATTATGAGGACGAGGTACTCAGAAAATTCGGAGAGACAGCAGTTCCGAAAGTTGTATATTTTTCCAGTGCCCGCACTCTGGAAAAAGGTATTTACCTTGAAGGAGATACCATTATGCTTACAACAGAGACAGCTAAAATTCCAGTTGTAAAGACGGGAGAATTAAAACTTCTCGGACAGCATAATTACGAAAACGTAATGGCAGCAGTGGCAATGGCATATTATGCAGGCGTAGATATGGAAAGTATCCGCAAGAGTGTCTGTGAGTTTACGGCAGTGGAGCACAGAATTGAGTATGTCACAGAGAAAAACGGTGTTGTGTACTATAACGATTCCAAGGGAACGAACCCGGACGCAGCTATAAAAGGCATTCAGGCGATGAACCGTCCCACTTATCTTATTGGAGGCGGATACGATAAAGAATCCAGCTACGATGAGTGGATTCAGGCATTTGACGGAAAGGTGCGCTGCCTTGTTCTTATCGGGCAGACAAAAGAGAAGATTAAGGCGGCGGCAGAACGTCTTGGTTTTACAGACATTGTTCTTCTTGAAAATCTTCAGGAAGCGGTACATTATTGTGCAGAACACGCAAAAGAAGGAGAAGCGGTTCTTCTTTCTCCTGCCTGTGCAAGCTGGGGACAGTTTGATAATTACGAGCAGAGAGGCGATATGTTTAAAAAGTACGTGTCTGAGCTTTAAAAGTAAACATAGATAAGCGGAAAGGAAGCAGTCATATTTCCGGGGCTGAAATTCATATGCTTAAATAAAGCGTAAGCCGGAGGAAATCATGTCAGAAAAGGAAAAGCGGCAGGAAGGTCATATAGATGTGCTCCTTCTTGTCCTTGTACTGATTCTCGTTGCATTTGGACTTGTCATGCTTTTTTCCGCCAGTGAATATAATGGCAGAGTGCGTTTTGGCGACTCTGCCTATTATTTTAAAAAGCAGCTTTTTGCCACGGCGCTTGGGCTTATGGCAATGTATTTTGTATCGCAGATGGATTACCATATTCTTGCAAAAATGGCGCCGGCGTCATACCTTCTGTCTATTGTACTTTCTACAGCAGTGCTTCTTGTGGGGCAGGAAATCAATGGCTCCAAACGATGGCTGAATCTTGGACCGCTTTCCTTTCAGCCTTCCGAGTTTGCAAAGGTGGCAGTCATTCTTTTTCTTGGCTGGCAGATAGAAAAAAGCATGAAAAGTACGGGAAATATCCTGTTTATGTGCAGGACAATGGCAACACTTCTCCCCATTGTGGGACTTGTGGGAAGCAACAATTTAAGTACGGCTGTTATTATTCTGGGGATTGGTGTAGTGCTGATTTTTGTATCGAATCCCAGATACCTTCCCTTTGTGGGAATCGGTGCGGCAGGGCTTGGGTTTGTAGCCGTTTTTCTTGCAGCGGAAAGCTATCGTCTGGAGCGCCTTGCTATCTGGAGAAATCCGGAGAAATACGAAAAAGGTTTTCAGACGATTCAGGGACTTTATGCAATTGGAAGCGGAGGGCTTTTCGGCAGAGGACTTGGAAGCAGCATTCAGAAGCTGGGGTTTGTGCCGGAGGCGCAGAACGATATGATTTTTTCTGTGATATGCGAGGAGCTGGGACTTTTTGGTGCGGCTCTTTTGATTCTTTTGTTTATGCTTCTTCTGTGGAGGCTCTGCGTGATCTCCACCCACAGCCGTGATCTTTTGGGAGCTCTTTTAACGGCAGGGATCATGGCGCATATGGCAGTTCAGGTGATTTTAAATATTGCAGTTGTGACAAATACCATTCCCAATACGGGAATTACCCTCCCCTTTGTAAGCTACGGGGGAACCTCCGTCGTTTTTCTTCTGGGAGAAATGGGGCTTGCACTCAGCGTATCCAGTCACAAAGGAGGAGAAACCGCATACAATAAAAAGTAAGATGCCCTTTGGGAGTGAACAGCTTGAAGCGTATTTATATTGAAGGGGGAAGGAAGCTTAAGGGATCTGTCCGGATCCAGGGGTCGAAAAATGCGGCTCTGCCCATGATGGCGGCATCTCTTTTGCACAGAGGAGTCAGCGTGTTAAGAGGGTGTCCAAAAATTGCAGACGTTTTCTGTATGGAAGAAATTCTTAAAAAGCTGGGAGCAAAAACATGGTGGAAAGGGCACGATCTCTATCTTGACTGCAGTCGGTGCAGGGGACAGGAAATTTCTTCTGAAGATACCGGCAAAATGCGTTCCTCCGTCATTCTTCTGGGAGCTGTCACTGCAAGAAACAAGAGGGGAAAAATCGGCTATCCGGGAGGCTGCGTTATTGGAAAGCGCCCTATAGATCTGCATTTGTACGCGCTTCGCTGTCTTGGGGTGAAAATCCGGGAGGAAGAAAACTTTGTAGAGGCAGAATGCCGGGAGCTTACAGGAGGGGAAATTTCTTTTTCTGCCAAAAGCGTGGGAGCAACCGAGCAGGGGATTTTATCTGCAGTGACGGCAAGGGGCAGAACGATAATAAAAAACTGTGCAGAAGAGCCGGAAATACTCTGGCTCTGTCGCTATTTAAGGAGAATGGGAGCAAGGATTTCCGGCGAGGAAACAGGCGTGATCACCATAGACGGCGTACCCTGTTTAAAAGGCGGGGATATGCAGGTTCCTCCTGACCGTATTGTAGCCGGAACGTATATCTGTGCGGCTGCTGCAACAAGAGGAAAAATTGAGATCCTGAATCCGCCCGAGGGAGAGCTTAACGCTTTTCTTCAGGTATACAGGAAAATAGGTGGACAATACGAAGTGAACAGTGGTAAACTGATTGTGGATGCGGGAGAGGTAAATGCTCCTGCCGATTACGTGGAAACTGGCGTTTATCCCGGTTTTCCAACAGATCTGCAGTCTCCGCTTATGGCAGTTCTTCTCACAGTCCCCGGAAAAAGCCGTATCAGGGAAAATATATTTGAAGCGCGGTACAAGGCAGCAGAAGAAATGAAGCGCATGGGAGCGCAGATACAGATCAGGGAAAGAGACGCTTTTATCGACGGAGGATTTCCTCTTACAGGCTGTACGGTAAAGGCACAGGAGCTTCGGGGAGGAGCGGCTCTTATTCTGGCAGCTCTTGCATGTAAAGGTACTTCCTGCATAGAGGGCTGTTCTTTTATCGAGCGGGGATACGAGCATATTTGTGAAGATTTAAACGCCCTGGGAGGGGCAGTGACGGAAGATTGAGGAAACTTGTGGTATGAGGACATCGAATTACAGAAAAAAAAGGATAAGTAAAAAAACATGGAAATATGCAGGTGCAGTTTTAGGAAGTCTCCTGGCAGCAGGAGTAATATTCTTTTTTGCATATTTTAAGGTAGATGAAGTGGACGTAATGGGAAGCAGCCATTATTCTGAAAAAGAAGTGAGGAAGATGGTGCTTCGCGGACCACTGGCATCAAATTCCGTTCTTGCGCCTCTTCTTTACACAAAAAGGGAGACAGAGGACATTCCCTTTGTGAAAGGATATGTGGTAAGTCAGGTAAACAGAAATACCATCTGCATCAGTGTAAAAGAAGAAAAGCCGGTTGGCTGTATTCCTTATCTGGACAGCTACATTTATTTTGACAGAAACGGCATTTTCATAGAAAGCTCGAAGGAGAGAGACGAGACAGTTCCGTATTTTGACGGCATTTCCGTGAAGCACGTGGTCATGGACGAGGAGCTTCCCATCAAGGGAAAAACAGTCCTGAATACAGCCGTTGCGCTTGCCACGATTTTCCAGAAGAACGAGACGATACCGGATCATATCGAATTTGATAAAAATTACCAGATCAGTCTTTTATATGGAGATATAACTGTGATGCTTGGAAAAGATGAGTTCCTGGAAGACAAGATGACGAGAGCCATTGCCATTCTGCCTTTAATTTCCGGGAGAAAAGGGATCCTTCATCTGGAAAGCGTGACAGATACCGTAAAGACCATTACCTTTGAGGAAGAGGTAAAAGAAAAGACGCCGGAGGAGCTGGCGGCGGAGTGGACCGGCGGATATGAGGAGAGCGGCGAATACACAGGTACAGGTGAGTTTGACGAAAACGGCTCGTATGTTGGACCAAAGCCAATGACAGAGCTTGAGAAAGCGCTTGCAGAGTGGACCGGCGGATACGACGAAGAAGGCGATTATACAGGAGCTGGGGAATATGACGAATATGGAAATTATGTAGGACCTGCACCGACAGAGGAAAGCCTTGCCGCGGAGGGCGACGATGGAGAGAATGCCGATGGAGAGGGCACAGGCGGAGAGGACGAAAACGGCGAAGCGATTCCGGAGGAAGAAGAGGATTATACAGAAGACTATACAGACGAAGATTACACCGATTATGCAGAATAATTCCGGCGATTTTGTCATGTATGCTCGAAAGAAAGGGATTTTCCTGCTTCTTCATCGAAAAAACGTGAAAAAAATATAAAAAAACAAAATTAGTAGTTGATTAATTTCCAAAAAAAATATATGATATATCTATATGTAACTTAACGAAGGTACATCAGGTAGAAATAAGTATACAGCTTGGTACAAATACGCTGAATCAGTTATCAGGTAAAAATAAAGGAGGAAGTACGTTGTTAGAGATTATGACAAATGAGGCTGAATCATCTGCCAAAATTATTGTAATTGGTGTAGGTGGAGCCGGAAATAACGCAGTAAACAGAATGGTGGAAGAAGCCATCGGCGGAGTAGAGTTTGTAGGTGTGAATACTGATAAGCAGGCTTTGACTCTGTGTAAAGCTCCAACTGTACTTCAGATTGGTGAGAAAATTACAAAAGGTCTTGGCGCCGGTGCACAGCCGGAAGTAGGCCAGAAGGCGGCTGAAGAAAGCATTGAAGAAGTAAAACAGTTAATGGAAGGCGCAGACATGGTATTCGTTACCTGTGGTATGGGCGGCGGAACCGGAACCGGAGCTGCACCTGTGATCGCAGCGGCAGCGAAGGAAATGGGAATCCTGACAGTAGGTGTTGTTACAAAACCATTCCGTTTTGAGGCAAAAACAAGAATGAACAATGCGCTGGCAGGCATTGAAAATCTGAAGAAAGCAGTGGACACTTTAATTGTGATCCCAAATGACAAATTACTGGAAATCGTAGACCGTCGTACAACAATGCCGGAGGCTCTTCGTAAGGCTGACGAGGTTCTCCAGCAGGCAGTGCAGGGTATTACAGACCTGATTAACCTGCCGGCTCTTATTAACCTTGACTTTGCGGATGTTGAGACAGTTATGACAGACAAGGGAATCGCGCACATCGGTATCGGTGAGGCAAGAGGCGATGACAAGGCAATGGAGGCTGTACAGCAGGCTGTATCTTCTCCGCTTCTTGAGACAACCATTAAGGGTGCGACACATGTTATCATTAACATTTCCGGTGATATTTCTCTTATGGACGCAAATGACGCGGCAAGCTATGTACAGGAGCTTACAGGCGAAGATGCAAATATTATCTTTGGTGCAATGTATGATGACTCCGTGGCAGATTATGCAAGAATCACAGTTATTGCGACAGGATTAAATGATAATGTGCAGAGCAGCAGTCCGTTTGCTCAGAGAAATACAGCTTCTCCGTTTGCAGCGAAGAGACAGGCAGCGGCGCCGACTCAGCAGACAATGAATGTAAATATGCCGAGTTTCAGTCTTCCTACAATGAACGCAACTCCATTTGGTACAAAGACTCCGTCCAGCACTGTACAGAAAAAAGACATTCAGATTCCGGATTTTCTGAAAAACAGATAAGTAATCATGGAAAAGTAAAGGAGACCTTCTCATAGAAGGTCTCTTTTTTCGTAGTGCGCGTTCTTATGGAGAATCAGCGCTCACACCGGAATGTGCCGCATTTTGTTTCCTGGCAGTCTTTTGCGTTTTCTCCGCTTACCTGAATGGCAGCCGCTGTACATTTGCAGTCGTCATTGTAGGAGCAGTGATGTGCCTTACAGTCAATCTGAATGGTTTCGCAGCCGCAGCCGGAAGCATAATTATTCTGCGGGGAAGAGCTGCCTCGTTCCCGGAAGCTTCCGCAGCAGGTATCCTCTGATAAGTGGGCATTTTCTCCCATTACATCGATGTTTCCTTTGGAACAAAGCTGTTCTTTGTTGTAGACACATGTAGTGGCATAACATTTTAAAACAGTCATAATCTGAACCTCCTTTTTTCAATTCGTGAATATTATTCCCGGAAAATGCAGGATTATGTATTGTTCTTATAAAAAAATTAATGTATAATAAAAAAGGCAATTTTTTTAACAAGAGGGGGAAAAGAATGGAAGAACAGAAACAAAGAAGTGCATTTACCAATAAGTTAGGCTTTGTGCTCGCTGCAGCCGGTTCCGCTGTAGGTCTTGGAAACCTGTGGAGATTCCCGTATCTTGCCGCAAAGTACGGCGGTGGAATTTTTCTTCTGGTGTACCTTGTTCTGGCGGTTACCTTCGGTTTTGCACTGATGATAACAGAGATTGCACTTGGACGAAAGACGCATTTAAGCGCAGTAGGCGCATACAAAGCGCTTGATAAAAGATTTGGTTTTCTGGGAGGACTGTCATGTCTCGTTCCGTTTATTATCACACCGTACTACTGTGTGATTGGAGGGTGGGTATTAAAATACCTTACTGTATTTGTGACAAATCAGGTTTCCAGTGCGGCTACAGATGAATTTTTCGGAAATTATATCAGCCAGCCGGTGGCTCCGGTTGTATTCTTTTTGATTTATGTTGTTTTAGGGCTTGTGATTGTCATGCTTGGTGTGGAAGGCGGAATTGAAAAGGCGAGCCGTTTCATGATGCCGGTTCTTGTACTTATGACGGTAATTATTGCAGTATTCAGTATCTCACAGCCGGGAGCTATGGAAGGTGTAAAATATTACCTTTTACCTGACTTCAGCCGATTCAGTGCCACAACAGTACTGGCAGCGCTGGGACAGCTTTTCTATTCCATGTCTCTGGCAATGGGAATTATGATTACATACGGTTCTTATATGAAGAAAGAGGCGCATCTTGAAAAATCTGTGCGCCAGATTGAAATTTTTGACACGGGAATTGCTTTTATGGCAGGTCTTATGATTATTCCGGCAGTATTTGCATTTTCCGGTGGAAGCGAAGAAGCGCTTGGAAAAGGTCCGAGCCTTATGTTTGTCACACTTCCAAAAGTGTTTGACAGTATGAAATTCGGAACAGTGATTGGAGCAATTTTCTTTCTTCTGGTATTATTTGCAGCTCTTACTTCTTCTATTTCGCTTACAGAAACACTCGTTTCCATTGTATGTGATAAGATGAAATGGGGCAGAAAGAAAGCCTGCGCAGTTGTGCTTGTATTTGTGCTTGCGGTTGGAATCCCGGTATCTCTGGGCTTTGGTCCGTTAAGTTTCCTGGCTCCGCTTGGAATGACGCTGCTTGATTTCTTTGATTTTATCAGCAACAGTGTTCTGATGCCGATTGTTGCCTTCCTTACCTGTATCTTTGTCGGATATGTAATCAAGCCGAAGGCGATTATTGAAGAGGCTGAGGTAAACGGGAAATTTAAAGTGAAAAAATTCTATACAGTAATTATCAAATACATTGCGCCGATCTGTCTCGTTGCAATCCTTGTATTCTCCGTAATGGAGGTTCTTGGAATAATTACAGTATAAAGGGTTGACATTCTGCTTTTGTTGTGGTATCCTATGACAGTACGTGAGAAAACAAAGCAGAGTTCACTCTCACCTTAGCACATAAATGTGACTTGGGTTTATATTGCACAGTAACTATTGATGGAACAATAGGTGTAATAGATGAAGTGTGGACGTCTGTCCACACTTTTTTTCGTACAGTAACGAGGGTGACAGAGGTCATGGATTATCATTTATTCAGGTATGGAGGTGCACGACAATTAGCAATTTAATGATTAACGAACAAATCAGAGACAAAGAGGTACGTTTAATTGGTCCGGACGGAGCACAGCTCGGAATCATGTCCGCGAAGGAAGCCATGTTTAAAGCACAGGAGGCAGGACTTGATTTAGTAAAAATCGCTCCTCAGGCAAAACCGCCGGTATGTAAGATTATTGATTATGGAAAATACCGTTACGAGCTTGCAAGAAAGGAAAAAGAAGCCAAGAAAAAGCAGAAAACCATCGATGTCAAAGAAGTGCGTCTTTCCCCGAACATTGATACAAATGACTTAATGACAAAGGTAAACGCGGCTAGAAAGTTCCTCACAAAGGGAGACAGAGTGAAGGTAACTCTCCGTTTCCGCGGAAGAGAGATGGCACATATGGCAAGCAGCAAGCATGTTCTGGACGATTTTGCAGAGCATCTGTCTGATATTGCAACAGTTGAGAAGGCGCCCAAAGTGGAAGGCCGCAGCATGACAATGTTTTTAAGTGAAAAACGCTAATATAAATGTTACAGCCATGTCATACAGCTGTGTGGCAGGATATAGCATGAATAAAGAAGTACACAAATCAAGGAGGAAATAACAATGCCAAAAATTAAAACTTGTAGAGCAGCAGCAAAGCGCTTCAAAAAAACAGGTACAGGAAAATTAGTAAGAAATAAAGCTTATAAGAGCCATATCTTAACAAAAAAATCTCAGAAGAGAAAGAGAAATTTAAGAAAATCTACTGTTGTTGATTCTACAAATGTTAAGAGCATGAAGAAAGCATTACCATATTTATAAGATATAGAAGAAGACGAACAGGAGGAAATTAGGAAATGGCAAGAATTAAAGGCGGATTAAACGCAAAAAAAAGACACAACCGTACATTAAAACTGGCAAAAGGTTATAGAGGATCTCGTTCCAAACAGTATAGAATCGCAAAACAGTCTGTAATGAGAGCACTTGCAAGCTCCTACGCAGGCAGAAAGCAGAAAAAACGTCAGTTCAGACAGCTCTGGATTGCACGTATTAATGCTGCAGCAAGAATGAACGGATTATCCTACAGCAAAATGATGCACGGCCTTAAAGTTGCAAATATCGACATCAACAGAAAGATGCTTGCAGAGATGGCTGTAAATGACGCTGCAGGTTTCACAGCTCTTGCAGAAATCGCAAAGAAAGCAATTGCTTAATTGAAAGATATGAAATATACAATACTGCACCATCAAAACAGTTTTCGTTTTGATGGTGCAGTATTTTTTTACTTGCTGTATATAAGTATAAGTAAAAAAGATAAAAATTTTGTGAATTTTTATCTTGAAATCATCACTGTGAAATGCTATAATTTTAACACTACATTAAATGAAAGCGAAATGATATAGTATAAAGGAGGAGAATATTATGAGAAATTTAAAAAAAGCATTTACAATTACAGCCGCAGCGGCTATGGCAATGACGGCTTTTGCACCGGTATCTGTATTTGCAGAGGAGGAAACTTTTAAAATCGGCGGAATAGGACCAATGACAGGCGCAGCTGCTACATATGGCGCAGCCGTAGAAAATGGAATTCAGCTTGCAGTAGATGAAATTAATGCAGAAGGCGGAATTAACGGCACAAAAATAGAATTTAAAATGGAAGATGATGAGCATGATGCGGAAAAATCTGTGAATGCGTACAATACTCTGAAGGACTGGGGAATGCAGATGCTCGTGGGAACAGTTACAAGTGCTCCCTGTATTGCTGTTGAGGCAGAGGCGGCAAACGACAATATGTTTCTTTTAACACCTTCTGCAACAGCAATCGACTCTATTGCTGGAGAGAATGCTTTCCGTGTATGCTTTTCTGATCCGGCGCAGGGAACAAAATCTGCACAGTATATTGGCGAGAATAAAATTGCAACAAAAGTAGCTGTTATTTACGATGGTTCTGACCCATATTCCTCAGGAATTTATGAGAGCTTCCAGGCAGAAGCAGAAAACCAGGGACTCGAGGTTGTAGCGGCAGAAGCTTTCACAGCAGACAGCAAGACAGACTTTAAAGTACAGCTCCAGAAAGCAAAGGACGGCGGGGCAGAGCTTGTATTCCTTCCTGTATATTACCAGGAGGCAGCACTGATTCTTCAGCAGGCAAAAGATCTTGATTTTGCACCGAAATTCTTTGGCTGTGATGGACTGGACGGACTTTTAAGTGTGGAGAACTTTGATACGTCCCTTGCAGAAGGAGTTATGCTCCTTACACCGTTTGCAGCAGATGCAGAAGATGAAAAAACACAGAAATTTGTAAGTGCATATAAGGAAGCGTTTGATAATCAGATTCCGATTCAGTTTGCAGCAGACGCGTATGATGCAGTGTATGCAATCAAGCTTGCGGCAGAGGACGCAGGACTTACACCGGATATGGAAATTTCCGATATGTGCGAGGCAATGAAGGTTTCTATGACAAATATTGAACTGGAAGGTTTAACAGGAACGATTACATGGGATGAAACAGGAGAGCCTGACAAAGAGCCGAAAGCAGTTATCATTGAGGACGGTGCTTACAAGGCAATGTAAAGCTGACAGCGTAAGAAAAAAAGTCTGAATATTGGGGACGGTCACTGTTAGACTGTCCCCTTTTGCCATAAAATTTAAAGGTTTGAGAGGTGTGCTATGAGTTTTATATCTTATTTAAAAGACGGTATAAGCCTGGGCAGCGTATATGCCATTATTGCACTTGGGTACACCATGGTGTATGGAATTGCGAAAATGCTGAACTTTGCTCACGGAGACGTAATTATGGTAGGCGCATACGTGGTGCTTACACTTATGACAAAAGGAGGAGTTTCCCCTGTAATAGCGGTTCTGATTTCCATGGGCGTCTGTACTGTTCTCGGAATGACGATTGAGGCGGTGGCATACAGACCTTTAAGGAAGGCCTCCTCATCTCTTGCAGTTTTGATTACTGCTATTGGAGTGAGCTATCTTCTTCAGAACCTTGCCCTGTTAATTTTTGGGGCAGACGGAAAGACATTTGTAAATATCATTACGGTTCCATCCCTTTCCCTGTTTGACGGACAGCTTACTATAAGCGGCGTTACCATTGTTACCATTGTGGCATGTATTGTGATTATGACAGGTCTTACGTTCTTTGTAAAAAAGACGAAGCCGGGTCATGCCATGCTTGCTGTTTCTGAGGACAGAGATGCAGCTCAGCTTATGGGAATTAACGTAAATGCGACTATTTCCATGACCTTTGCCATCGGTTCTGCTCTTGCAGCCATTGCCGGTGTTCTGCTCTGCTGCGCATACCCGACTCTGACTCCATACACGGGTGCAATGCCTGGCATTAAGGCTTTTGTTGCAGCGGTGTTTGGTGGAATCGGTTCCATTCCGGGAGCTGTGATTGGTGGTCTGCTGCTGGGTGTGATTGAAATTCTCGGAAAAGCATATATTTCCTCCCAGGTGGCAGATGCCATAGTTTTTGCAGTGCTTATTGTGGTTCTGCTTGTAAAACCTGCCGGACTGTTCGGAAAGAATATCCAGGAGAAAGTGTGAGGTGGGTTCATGAAGAAATTAAAAGATATGAATAAAACAACAAAAAGCAATATGCTCACATATACAATGGTTATTGTGATTTACCTTGTGGTACAGGGGCTTGTGACAACGGGAAATATTTCCAGTCTTTTAAAAGGACTTCTTGTTCCTATCTGTGTGTATGTGATTGCGGCAGTATCCCTGAATCTTGTAGTTGGAATTTCCGGTGAATTAAGCCTTGGTCATGCAGGGTTTATGTGTGTGGGAGCGTATTCCAGTGCATTTTTCTCAAATGCAGTGGGGGATGCAATGCCGGACATGCTCCGATTCGTTCTGGCAATTCTGATTGGAGCGGCAGTAGCAGGAATCTTCGGCATTTTAATTGGAGTTCCCGTACTTCGTCTTCGTGGAGATTATCTCGCCATTGTCACACTTGCTTTTGGAGAAATTATTAAAAATCTGATGAATGTTCTGTATATTGGAATTGACAGTAAAGGCATTCATGTGGCTACAAGCTCTATGGGGCTTAAGATGGAACCAGGATCCAAAGCCATTGTAAAAGGTGCATTGGGCATTGCCGGAACACCGAAAAATTCAACATTTACAATTGGTGTAATTCTTATTTTGATTACGCTGGTGATTGTTTTGAATCTGATTAATTCCAGAAGCGGCCGCGCCATTATGGCAGCCAGAGACAACAGGATTGCAGCAGAATCTATTGGAATTAATGTCACAAAATACAAGTTGCTGGCATTTTCTGTTTCTGCGGCTCTTGCAGGTGTTTCCGGTGTTCTTTATGCTCATAACCTTGCAACCTTAAATGTGAAGAAATTTGATTACAATACTTCTATTCTCATGCTTGTATTTGTTGTGCTTGGAGGAATTGGAAATATCCGCGGCTCTATTATTGCAGCCATTGTACTTACGGCTCTTCCGGAAATGCTGAGAGGTCTTTCAGATTACAGAATGCTTATTTACGCTATTATACTGATTCTGATGATGTTGTTTAACTGGGCCCCTGCGGCAATTAACTGGAGAAAACGTATGAAAGAAAAATTAAGACCGGGGAAGGAGGCTGCTTAATATGGCTATGCTGGAAGTAAACAATCTGTCAATTTCCTTTGGAGGTCTTCACGCAGTAGATAATTTTCATCTGAAAATAGAGGAGGGGGAGCTTTACGGGCTGATAGGTCCGAATGGAGCGGGAAAAACAACAGTTTTTAACCTTCTTACAGGCGTGTATAAACCGGATGAGGGACATATTCTTCTTGACGGGAAAAATATTGCAGGGAAAAGTACGATTGAAATAAATCGCTCTGGCATTGCCAGAACATTTCAGAATATCCGTCTTTTCAAAGAGCTTACTGTTCTTGACAATGTAAAGGCAGGTTTTCACAACGGTCATAAATATTCCGTTCTCACAGGGATTTTACGTCTTCCGCGCTATTACAAGACGGAAAAAGAGATGGATGAAAAGGCAATGGAGATTTTAAAAGTTTTTGACCTTGATAAAGAAGCTGGGTGTTTAGCGGGAAATCTTCCATACGGCAAACAGAGAAAACTGGAAATTGCAAGAGCACTTGCAACGGAGCCCAAGCTGCTCCTTCTTGACGAGCCGGCGGCAGGCATGAATCCAAATGAGACAGCAGAGCTTATGGATACCATTCGTTTTGTGCAGAAGCATTTTCATATGACCATTCTTCTGATTGAGCATGATATGAAGCTTGTATCCGGTATTTGTGAGGAACTTACGGTACTGAATTTCGGAAGCGTCCTTGCACAGGGGAAAACAGCAGATGTGCTCAGTGACCAGGCGGTTATTACAGCGTATCTTGGAGAGTAGGAGGATAAGAATATGGCAATGTTGGAAGTGGAGAATCTGCATGTATATTACGGCATGATTCAGGCGTTAAAGGGAATCTCCTTCCATGTAAACGAGGGGGAGGTCATTGCCCTGATAGGAGCGAACGGAGCGGGAAAAACAACAACCCTTCAGACAGTGACCGGACTGGTTCCTGCAAAAGGCGGCTCTATTGCATTTGGCGGAAAAGATATTACAAAAGTCCCTGCTCATAAAATCGTGAGTATGGGAATTGCCCATGTGCCGGAGGGACGGCGGGTGTTTTCTGATTTAAGTGTATATGACAATCTGAAAATGGGTGCGTATACAAGAAAAGACAAGGACGAAATTGCCCGGGATTTAGAAAACGTTTATAAAAGATTTCCAAGGCTTGAGGAGCGGAAAAATCAGCGGGCAGGAACGCTTTCAGGAGGAGAACAGCAAATGCTTGCAATGGGAAGAGCCCTTATGAGCAGGCCAAAACTGATTGTAATGGATGAACCTTCTATGGGACTTTCTCCCATTTTTGTAAATGAAATTTTTGATATTATACGAGAAGTAAGTGAGAGCGGCACAACTGTTCTTCTTGTGGAGCAGAATGCAAAAAAAGCCCTTTCCATTGCAGACAGGGCATACGTTCTTGAGACAGGAAGCATTACTCTCGAGGGAGAGGCAGATAAGCTGCTCCACGATGAATCTGTACAGAAGGCATATCTTGGAGAATAAGGGAGGCAGGGAATATGGAAAATTGCGTCATTACCATAGCAAGAGAGTATGGAAGCGGAGGCCGCACCATAGGTGAGCGGCTTGCTCAAAAATTAAGTATTCCTTATTATGACAAAAATATTATCCGGATGGCATCAGAGGACAGCGGCATTCATGAGACGCTTTTTGGAAGAGTGGATGAGTATACAAGTGCAAAGCCGCCTCTTTTCGGAAAAACGGGCATTTATAAAGGCGAGCTTTTTCCGCCTCAGAGTAAGGAGTTTACATCTGATGAAAATCTTTTTAACTATCAGGCAAAAATCATCAGAGAGCTTGCGGCAAAAGAATCCTGTGTAATCATAGGAAGATGTTCCAACATGGTTTTAAACAGGGAAGATTACCCCCATGTTCTTCGGGTGTTTGTTCATGCTTCCTGGGAATTCCGCCTAGAAGAGGCTGCCAAAAAGCTGAACAAAAGTCGGAGAGAAATTGAGAAATTCCTTCAAAAAGATGATAAGAGAAAAAGAGAGTACAGTCTTCGTTTCACAGGGCAGGAATGGACAGACAAGTCGAATTATGATTTATATCTTGACAACAGCGTTCTTGGATACGAGGGAACGATTGCGGAAATTGAGAAGCATTATCTTGCGTTAAAAGAAAAATAAGACCGGGGAGGGTGAAAGCCTTCCTCTTCTTTTTTTTACAGTGTGCACATATATTGTGGGGAGAATGTAAAAGAGCTTTGCCATGAAAAAAATAAGAACTCTTGCGGTCACCCTTTCCTGGATGTTCCTTCTTTTTTTGTGCCTGTTGTTTCTGAGAGAAAATAAAAGTGCGGAGGTTTTTCATATTGTGCAGGAGAGAAATGTGCAGGAACTTCCGAAAGTCGCTCTTACCTTTGATGACGGACCAAGCCGAAAATACACGCCAAAGCTTCTGGAGGGGCTGAGAGAGAGGGGGATTTTGGCTACTTTTTTTCTCACAGGAAGAAATATAGAGGGAAATGAGGAACTTGTAAGCCGTATACAGGAGGAGGGACATTTGATTGGAAATCATACTTATAATCATGTATGTCTGAATCAGATTTCAAAAATAAGGGCAAAAGAGGAAATTGAAAAAACAAGCAATAAAATATACGAGATTACAGGAGAATATCCTGTTTTCATCAGACCGCCTTTCGGGGAGTGGCGGCAGGATCTTGAACTTTCTATTGATATGCTGCCTGTTTTCTGGGATATAGACACTCTTGATTGGAAAAGTAAAAGCGTACCGGATATTTTGAAGATTGTGGAGTCTCTGATTCATGAAGATGCCATTATTTTAATGCATGATGGATATGAGACGTCGGTAGAGGCCGCATTTAAAATCATAGACTTGTTGAAAGAAAATGGGTATGAGTTTGTTACAGTTGACCGTCTTTTGCTCCTGTAGTATAATGAGAACAGATGTACGAAAATGTTCAGCTTGAAATGGAGAAATACATATGGATTTATTTGAATATGCAAAATCAAAGACACTTGAAAGCGAGTCGCCGCTTGCTTCCAGACTGCGCCCCAGGACGCTTGACGAGGTGGTGGGGCAGCAGCATATTGTGGGGAAGGATAAGCTTTTGTACCGCGCCATTAAGGCAGATAAGCTTACTTCCGTTATTTTTTACGGACCGCCGGGAACAGGAAAGACAACGCTTGCAAAAGTCATTGCGAATACGACAAGCGCCAGCTTTACCCAGATCAATGCCACAGTAGCCGGGAAAAAAGATATGGAAGAGGTTGTGAAGCAGGCGAAAGAAACTCTCGGAATGTACGGCAGGAAAACAATACTCTTTATTGATGAGATACACAGATTTAATAAAGGGCAGCAGGATTACCTCCTTCCCTTTGTGGAAGACGGAACTCTTATTTTGATCGGCGCTACAACCGAGAATCCGTATTTTGAGGTAAATGGAGCTCTCCTTTCCCGTTCTGTTATTTTTGAACTGAAATCTCTCGGAAAAGAAGAGATCAAAACGCTGATCCTGAGGGCTGTAAATGACAAAGAAAAAGGAATGGGAAGTTATGAAGCCGTGATAGAAGATGAGGCGCTTGATTTTCTTGCAGATATGGCAGGAGGAGACGCAAGATGCGCTTTAAATGCGGTGGAGCTTGCGATCCTTACTACGCCGAGAGCGGAGGACGGGAAAATACATCTTACTATTTCCGTTGCGGAAGAGTGTATTCAGAAGCGCGTGGTCCGATATGATAAAAACGGAGATAACCACTATGATATTATTTCTGCATTTATTAAAAGTATGCGCGGTTCCGACCCGGACGCAGCCGTTTACTATCTTGCAAAAATGCTGTATGCAGGAGAGGACGTAAAGTTCATTGCAAGAAGGATTATGATCCTTGCTTCAGAAGATATAGGAAATGCAGATCCGCAGGCGCTTCAGGTGGCAGTGGCGGCAGCTCAGGCGGTGGAGCGTGTGGGAATGCCGGAATCTCAGATCATTCTATCCCAGGCAGTCACGTATATGGCATGTGCGCCAAAAAGCAATTCTGCTGTAAACGCTATCTTTGCGGCGATGGATTCTGTGAAAAAAACAAAGACAACCGTACCTGCACACCTTCAGGACGCCCATTACGGCGGACACGATAAGCTGGGACACGGCGTAGGCTACCTGTATGCCCACGACTACCCTGATCATTATGTAAAACAGCAGTACCTTCCTTCTGAGATTTCAGGAGAACGTTTTTATGAGCCGGGAGATCTGGGATATGAAAAAGTGATAAAAGAACATATGAAGAAAATAAAGAGGGAGGAGCTATAAAAGCTCCTCCATTATTTTTGCATAGATTTCACGGGATTTATCAGGCCAGTTTTTGCACATGGATTTTGCTGCTTCAAGATTCGGGGCGATCAGATTAATATCCATAAGGCTTATATTCTGTTCGATGATCCGGCAGTTTACAGCATAGCTTCCCTGGCTGTTTGTATAATAATCTGCCGGCGTTAAAATGCGCTGCTGCATTTCACAGCCTGATGATTTCAGGTATTCTTTTACTTCTTTTCTGATGTCGGCAGAGAGTTCTTTTTCAAAATAGGAGAGCGTGTTCTTTCCATCTTCCGTGAGATGATAGTAAGAAGTATTGGAAATGGTATGTTTTTCGATTAATTCCGCCTCCACAAGCTCTGAAACAGCCTCCTGAAGATGAAAATAATTTGTGTATTCCCGCTCCAGGATAAATTCTGAAATCTGGGAGTTTGTAAGAGAGGATTCTGCATGTTTCAGCATATACAATACAATTAATTTGTAGGTGGTAAATGGTGTTGCCAATTTTTATATCCTCCTTAAAAAAATTTTTTTCCCTGAAAACTTCCGCGTTCCTTCATGCGGCGATGAAGAAGATTTAAAACTTCCCGTTTCCTTGACGCCCATAAAGGGGCGAGAAGAAGTTCTTTCGGACCGTCGCCTGTTACACGGTGAATGACAATGTCGGGATTTAGGCGCTCCAGACAGTCGATGACGAGATCAAGGTATTCCTCGCGTTCCAGAACGGAAAACAGTCCTTTTTCATAATCTGCCGCAAGGTCTGTTCCTTTCAGAACATGGAGGAGCTGGAGCTTGACGCCCTGAATATCCATTGTATTTAAGTAATCCATAGTGGATAAGACCTTCTCACGGTTTTCCCCCGGAAGTCCCAGGATCGTGTGGACAATGACCTCGATATTTTCTTTACGAAGTGCATAAACAGCTTCTTCAAACACAGAGAGAGGGTATCCTCTTCGGATATACAGAGCCGTATCCTGGTGCATAGTCTGGAGACCAAGTTCCACCCAGACAGGTTTCTGCCTGTTTAAACGGGAGAGAAGAGCGACAACATCATCGCCCAGGCAGTCCGGTCTTGTTCCTATGGAAAGTCCCAGAATATCCGGGTGGGAAATTGCTTCTGTGAAAATTTTCTCCAGATATTCCACGGGAGCGTAGGTGTTTGTATACGCCTGAAAATAGGCGATATATTTCCGAATGGGACGTTTTTCGGAAATCATGGCGATCTGGCTTTCAATCTGTTCCCTTATGGAAAGAGAAGAGGAGGCTGCAAAATCGCCGCTTCCCCCTGCGCTGCAGAAAATGCAGCCGCCGGTTCCCACTTTTCCGTCGCGGTTTGGACAGGACATACCGCCGTTTAAAGTAACTTTATAAACTTTTTCTCCAAAACGCTCTTTCAGCATATAGTCGAGAGAGTGATACGGTTTTCCGTTCCAGTTTCTTATCATAAAGAAGCGTCCTCTGTTTGAGGAAGTTCTTTTGGCGTTTCCTCCGTTTTCTGATTGGTCTCAGATTCTTCTTCCATATGCCATTCGCCGTCGTCAGCTTCTTCCTTTTCTTCTTCCGGGATATATTTGTCGAATATTTTCACAAAGAAGCAGGAATTGATGTATGCAATAGTTGCGCCTCCCATTAAGATGAAAAGCATGATAAGGAAAGACTGTACCCGAAAGCTTGGGATAAAGAGAATAGCAAACGGTATAAGGCTTATCACGATCATTAAAATGCTGTATGGAAGATGACGGACAGACATCAGGAAAGCATTTATAAAAGTACGCTTGATGGTATTGTAAAATTTGGCGAGCACAGGGTAAATATATAAGTAGATCAGCATACTCAGGAACATGAGAACCAGGAATATGTAGAAAAGCACCTTATACGTTGTGCCTTCCATAGCGCGTACAAGAGAAATATCAACGGACAGCATGATAAAAGCAGCCAGTACGATGATATTAATGATGATGCCCTGCCGCAGATTCTGTTTAAAGGAATGGAAAAATCCTTTTACGATGTATGCTTCTTCATTGCGTACCATTTTCATAGTCACGTAAAACATGGCGGTAATGGCAGGACCGATGGTTACAATTGGAATACAGCAGACAATACATAAGAGATTTAGGATAATAAGGTCTGCGATTCTTCCCATAAAGGTAAAAAACTTATTATCCATATTGAAAAAGCGATTCATAATTTGTGACTCCTTTTGTGTGAAATTTCTTAACAGATTATCTTTAAGTATACCGAATATGTAAGAAAAAAGCAAACTGAAAATACAGGATTGTGGGGAGTGGGATTTTCACATTTGTCAGCGGGGAAAGGATATGATAAAATAAGCGGAGATATAGAAAGGGGCGGGAAACATGGGGAAAATGACGGTATACCACGGAGGATACGTTCCTGTGGAGCAGCCGGAAATCAGAAAGGGAAGAAATACGAAAGATTTTGGTACGGGATTTTATTGCACCGTGATAAAAGAGCAGGCGCAGAGATGGGCAAAGAGATATGAAACAAAAATTGTGTCTGTTTATGTGGACGGGGCTATTACAAGAGAACAGTTCTGGGTGTTGGCGAAGTTTAAGTATCCAACTCACCAGATAAATTTCTGTACGAAAGAAGCATTAAAATGTCTGGAATACAGAGGGTATGAGGAGGTGAGATGATGGAGCAGTCTACAGGCAGAGAGAGCAGAAAAGACAATGATCTGTTTTTTACATGCAGCCTGATTGATTATATTGGGAGAAAAACAAAAAATACAAGAGCAGATGTTGTAAATGCTCTTGGTAAAAAGAGGCTTGAGAAAATTTATGACCTTGCGGACGTATATCACAGCGATAATATAGACAGGGTAAGTGATGATTTTATCGAAGAATGCAAGATCACAAAGGGAAATTTCGACAATGTGGGAGAATGCGGATATTCAATTCCCTCTCACTGGGATATAGGGAAAGTATATAAGCGCCTGATTAAACAGGTTTCCCGGGAAAAAGGAGAGGAAATAATAGATACTTTGATTAAGGTGTATAATTCTTTTATCAGCCCCAAAATAGACGATTATAACAGCAGTATGTATTATGAAAATCCTTCGTATCTTCTGGAGTGTTACCTGCAAAATAAGGTTCTGTAAAATTCCTGTACAATCGTGGGGAAACATCATATAATCATTTTGATAACAAAGGGGATTTCTCCGGAAAGGAAATGAAAAATTATGAGTTACAAATACGTTCTTGATTTACATACACACACGATCGCAAGCGGACACGCTTATAATACATTAAGAGAAATGGCGAAAGCGGCGTCGGAAAAAGGTCTTTCAGTTCTCGGGATTACGGAACATGCGCCAAAGATGCCGGGAACATGTCACAGCTTTTATTTTCATAATCTGAAAACTGTTCCAAGGGAGCTTTACGGAATCCGCCTTCTTCTGGGTTCGGAAGTCAATATTATGGACTTTGAAGGAAACATCGACCTGGAAGAACGGGATTTAAAAGGTATGGACGTGATTATCGCAAGTCTTCATACGCCGTGCATTAAGCCGGGAAGTATCAGGGAAAACACAGAGGCATATTTAAACGTAATGGAAAACCCGTATGTGAATATTATCGGACACCCTGACGACGGAAGGTATCCGGTAGATTACCGCGCGCTTGTGGAAGGAGCAAAGGAGAAGGGAAAGGTTCTGGAGCTTAATAACCATTCTCTGGATCCCAAATGTTTCCGGCGAAACGCCAGAGAAAACGATTTAATGATGCTGGAGCTCTGTAAGGAGTATTCTGTTCCGGTTATTATGGGAAGCGACGCGCATTTTGATACGCTCATCGGCGAATTTTCTATGGCAGAAAAACTTCTGGGAGAAGTAAGCTTCCCCGAAGAACTTGTGCTGAACAGAAGCGTGGAAGCTCTGGCGGGACATGTAAACGTGGAAATATAAAAGTTCTGTAACAAATTCCTGTTCTTTTTCCAAAAACACTTGCCTATCATGTTTTAACGTGTTAAAATAATGACATATTAATTGGATATTATTTCAAAGGAGCATGAATATGAGTAAAAAAATCAGAACTGAAGCCGTAGACCACTTATTTGAAGCGATTCTGTGTCTGAAAAATAAAGAAGAATGCTACACTTTTTTCGAGGACGTCTGTACCATAAATGAGCTTCTTTCTTTATCGCAGCGTTTCGAGGTTGCAAAGATGCTGATGGACAAATGCACGTATCTTGATATTTCTGAAAAAACAGGCGCTTCCACAGCTACTATAAGCCGTGTGAACCGTTCTCTGAATTACGGAAACGACGGATATGAGATGGTATTTGAGAGAATGGTGGAGAATAAAGAAGAAAGCGAAGAAAATTAAGTACAAAGGAAGAGTCAACCGGGAAGCGATTGGCTCTTCTTTTTTTGAATATGTTTTATTTTTTATGTTTTTCTTTTTTGTCCCCGTCTTCTCCCAGTCCGTCGATCAGTCGTTCGATCAGCATTTTCTTTACATACACATCAAAACTTAAAAGGCAGATAAACGAGAATTTTTTCAGAAATTCCTTATCTTCGGAATCTGCGTCCTCAAAAGTTTCCTGCGCTACATTATAGCGTTTCAGAAGATCTTTTTTCAGATATTCGATCTGGCTTTTTTCCATGCTGAATACTTCGTTGTAAATATAGGTCAGATCCTTATCCGTGTTGGATTTGAAATATTTTTCCGTAACAGGGGACAGAAGCGACTGAATATCGTTGATGGACAGGATATTTTTAAAATAGTAAATAAAAATCAGCATCAGCAGATGTTCTTTGGAATAGCGCTTTTTTTCAGGGGAGGGAAGAAGTTTATTCTTGGCGTAGTTATTGATCATAGTCTTTGTAAGGATTTTATCATCTGGATAGCGTTTTGTGGAGGCAAGCTGTTCTTCCATAAAAGTTGTTACCTGATCCATGTAAAGGTCAATATTTGGTAAATCTTCCGGTTTGATATAGTCTATCCGGGATATGCTTTCCAGAATGCTGTTGATCATATTCTTTGTGTCGATCGTCATGTAAATCACCTCTAACCCCTATTATATAGTTTTAAATACTACTTGTAAATATTTTTTTACAGAATCTTTTTCTTTTTCCAGTTGCCAGTTCGATACCAGAGAAAAGAAATCAGATAATTCACAAACCATCCAAGAGGAATGGCATACCAGATTACCTGAATGCCGAGAACGGGCGATAAAAATCTGGCAACAGATACGCGAATGGCAAGATTGATAAGGTTTGCCAGCATATATACTTTTACATCACCGGAACCACGGAGAATGCCGTCTGTGATAGCTTTAAATCCCAAAAAAGAGAAGAAAATTCCCACAAACCGGAAATAAGCTGTTCCCGTCTCAAAGGCAACCGGAGACTGCACCGGGTCTACAAAAGCAGAGACAATGGGACGGTACAGAAGCTGGGAGGCAAGCGCAAGAACAATTCCGAAAGAAATAATGATCCGGTAAGCAGCTCTGTATCCCTCTTTTACGCGCTCTGTTTTTCCTGCACCAAGATTTTGTGCAGTAAAGGGAGACATGGCGTTTCCCGTTGCGATCATAGGGACGATTCCCAGAGATTCCAGGCGGCTTCCCGCAGAATATCCGGCTAGGGCGGAAGAGCCGAAATAGTTGACGGAAGACTGGGTAAGCAGCATTCCGATACTTACGATGGACTGTTGTACAATCGAAGGAATTGCAATTTTTGTTCCGACTTTCAGCATTTTCCTATCGAAAACAGCGTATTTTTCATCATTTTCATATGTTTTCAGCAGACGGAGGAAAATAATAAGGGAAAGCACTGCGGAAATTCCCTGTGCGATTACAGTTGCAATGGCTGCGCCTGCAACACCCATGTGAAAACTTCCCACCATCAGAAGATCCATTACAATATTCAGTATGGAAGAGAAAATCAAAAGCACAAGGGGAATATTTGATTTTCCAAGTGCATTAAAGTCGGCAGATAAAATGTTGTACATGAACATAAAGGGAAGACCAAGAAAATAAATCTGCAAATATAAAAGCGCATCTTCCATAATGTTTTCCGGCGTTTTTAAAGCACGAAGAATCGCGGGGTTATATAAAAGTCCAAGGACCGCAAGGATCACGCTGATCACTCCGAAGGCAATGAGAAAAGTGTAGGCGGAGGTGCGCATTTTGCCGTATCTTCCTGCGCCAAGGTACTGGCTTGTAAGGACGGAAGCCCCCATTCCGCCTCCTATAGCAATCATAATAAAAACAGTTGTGAAGGAGTAGGATGCTCCCACAGCAGCGAGGGCGTTTTCTCCGGCAAACTGTCCTACAATAATAGAGTCCGCCATATTGTAAAACTGTTGGAAAAGATTTCCGATAATCATGGGAAGGGCAAAGAAAAGGAGGGTTCTTCCTGGTTTCCCCTGTGTTAAATTTTGTTGTTTCTGCAAAGTATCACCTCAAATATCTGTAGTTTTCATTTATGGAATAAGAAGTCCGCATACAAGGACAAAGTGATGGGGAAGACGTCCTTCCTCCAGCCATTCCAGATGAAGACCCATAAGTTTTTCTATAGTAAGACCCACATTTCCTCCGAGAGATTCAATGGAATAGCGCATTTTATCCGGGAAAAGACAGGGCTCTCCCTTTTCTCGGGAGCAGACGGTACATCTTGTGCAGCTTCCGGCGGAAAGGCTGATGCTTCCGGGGGATTTTTCCTCTTCCTTAAAAAGCTCAAGAGAAAGCCGTTCTTTTTCTTTTATCAGAACTTCGTCCAGAATATGGTTTATCTCCTCACGGGTGTAAGTTCTGTTCAGGGCTTTCTCTGAAAAAGTAATCTTTGAAGCAAGAAGATTTAAAGTTTTATATTTTTTCCAGAAATCCAGTACATGAAAATCATAGGAAGGGCAGGACCATCGCTTGTCATAATTGTGACAAGCTCTGCAGGCTTCCAGAAATGTTTCCACATCTACAAATCCGTCTATGTATTCTGAAACGGAGATGGCGGCAGTGTGGCGTGTGATTTGATAGCTGATATTTGACATAGTTTTTCCTTTCCGATTTTGATGATCAATATCTGATGAGGCGTTTCGTACATAAATTGTATAATTCTGTCAGTGATATTATAGCAGTTTTCAGGGGAAAAACAAGAAAAGCCTTTTTGACTTTCTGATTTTCCTCCGCTATACTGTAGACAAAAGTATTGTTTTTCAGGAGGCGATTATGGAATTTCAACATGAGCTTATTATCCCAAATGAAGGACTGCCCTTTAAGCTTTTCCTGTTCGAAGGCGGAAGCGGGAATTATGTAAGAGAAAAACACTGGCATACTTCGGTTGAGATTTTTGCAGTTATGGACGGAAAATTAAGTTTTTTTCTAAATGAGGAGGAATATCCACTGAAGGCAGGGGAACTGATCATCATTAATTCCAATGAGATACATTCAATCCATGCCCCTGAAAAGAATCAGACGGTTGTTCTTCAAATTCCTCTGAAGCAGTTCGAGGATTATTTTACAGCAGAGCGCTTTATCCGGTTTGCAAGTACCGGACACCCGAAAAATAAAGAACTGGCAGGGCGTATTCGGGAGCTGTATGAAGTCAACAAAAAGCAGGAAATTGGATGTCCGTTTAAGATAAAGGCAGTCTATAATGAGATCATGTATCTTCTTGTGAGCGCCTATCGCATTACAGAGGTTGGGGAGCGAGAGGTGCGATACAGCAGAAGGCTTGACGCTTTGTCAAAAATTACCACATACATGAGAGAACATTACAAAGAGGATTTAAAGCTTTCGGAGCTGGCGGCAATGTTCGGATATTCTGAGGCATATCTTTCCAGAATGTTCCGAAAATATGCAAAAGTAAATTTTAAGACGTATCTGCAGGATATTCGTATGGCGTATGCTTACAGGGAGCTTATGAATACGGACCACACCATAAGCACCATTGCCCTTGAGAACGGTTTTTGCAGCAGCAGAGGCTTTGCAAGGGACTTTCGGAAACGATATGGAATCCTTCCAAGCGAGCTTATCAAAGAACGGGAGAAAAAATAAAAAGTCAAAAAATAGCACTATAAGAGACAAGAAAAGCGGCGAAAAGTATACCACAATACGGTATACTTTTTCTATCTTAATCAGAGAAGAAAATTAAGGAGGAGAATCGTGGAAATTAAAAGTGTATTGGATGCAGATTTCCGTAAATACGGAAAAGTGCTGGAAGGGTATGATTTTTCCGCTCTGTTAAGGGCAATGCGTCACACGCCTGTTCCAGAGGATGTTGTGTACGTTCCTTCCTGTGAGGAAATGGAATCACTGGAAGTGGCAAAAGAACTGCAGAATAAAGGATTCGGCGGTCTGCCGATCCAGATTGGATACTGCAATGGACATAATAAAAAGTTAAATGCAGTGGAGTATCACAGAAATTCAGAGATCAATGTGGCAGTGACAGATCTTGTTCTTCTTTTAGGCTGTCAGCAGGATATTGAGGAAGATTTTACATACGACACTTCTAAAATAGAAGCTTTTCTTGTGCCGGCAGGAACAGGAATTGAGGTTTACGGAACAACGCTTCACTATGCGCCATGCAATACGGAAGACAGCGGTTTCCAGTGTGTTGTCGTTCTTCCGAAAGGAACAAATACAGAGCTTACCTTCCCTGTAAAAGAGACAGGAGAAGAAAAGCTTATGACTGCAAAAAACAAATGGCTCATCGGTCATGAGGAAGCTGCCATAGATGGCGTTTTTAACGGACTGAAGGGTGAAAATATTACGTTATCATAATCATAAAGGAGAAGATGAATCATGAACAATATGCCAAAAGTAAAAATTGGAATCGTAGCAGTAAGCCGTGACTGTTTCCCGGAAAGCCTTTCCGTAAACAGAAGAAAAGCGCTTGTGGAGGCTTACACAAAGAAGTATGACGCGGAGGAAATTTACGAATGCCCAATCTGTATCGTAGAAAGTGAAATACATATGGTGCAGGCTCTTGAGGACATTAAAAAAGCAGGATGCAACGCACTTGCCGTTTATCTTGGAAACTTCGGACCGGAAATTTCTGAGACACTTCTTGCAAAGCATTTTGACGGACCGAAAATGTTCCTTGCAGCAGCAGAGGAATCAGGAGACAACCTTGTACAGGGACGCGGCGACGCATACTGCGGTATGTTAAATGCAAGCTACAACTTAAAGCTTCGTGGCGTAAAAGCTTATATTCCGGAATATCCTGTTGGAGATGCAGAGGAATGTGCAGATATGATCCACGAATTTGTTCCGATCGCAAAGGCAATCGAGGGATTAAACAACCTGAAGATCATAAGCTTTGGACCGCGCCCGTTAAATTTCCTTGCATGTAACGCTCCGATCCAGCAGCTTTACAACATTGGCGTGGAAATCGAGGAAAACTCCGAGCTTGATCTTTTCGAAGCATTTAATAAACATGCGGGAGATGAGAGAATCCCTGCAATCGTAAAAGAAATGGAAGAAGAGCTTGGCGCAGGAAATAAAAAACCGGAAATCCTTTCCAAGCTTGCTCAGTATGAGCTTACTTTAAAAGACTGGGTAGAGGAGCACAGAGGGTACCGCAAATATGTGGCAATCGCAGGAAAATGCTGGCCTGCATTCCAGACACAGTTTGGCTTTGTTCCCTGCTATGTAAACAGCCGTCTTGCAGCACAGGGAATCCCTGTATCCTGTGAAGTTGATATTTACGGCGCATTAAGCGAGTTTATCGGAACAGTAGTAAGCAACGATACCGTTACTCTTCTTGATATTAACAACTCCGTACCGAAAGATATGTACGAGAGCGATATTAAAGATAAATTCAATTACACACAGAAGGATACTTTCATGGGCTTCCACTGCGGAAATACAGCATCAGGAAAGCTTTCCTTCTGCGAGATGAAATACCAGATGATCATGGCGAGAACACTTCCGGAAGAGGTGACACAGGGAACTCTGGAGGGAGATATTGTTCCTGGAGATATTACCTTCTACCGCCTGCAGAGCACAGCCGACAATAAGCTTCGCGCTTATATTGCACAGGGCGAGGTGCTTCCTGTTGCAACACGTTCCTTTGGTTCTATTGGAATCTTTGCAATTCCGGAAATGGGACGCTTCTACCGCCATGTTCTGATCGAGAAAAATTACCCGCACCACGGAGCAGTTGCATTCGGTCACTTTGGAAAACAGCTTTTCGAGGTGTTCAAATACATCGGCGTTCCGGTAGAGGAAATCGGATATAATCAGCCGGCAGGCGTCCGTTATCCTACAGAGAATCCGTGGGGCTAATGAGGTGAAGATATGTATTATATAGGGATTGATTTGGGGACTTCTGCTGTGAAGCTTCTTCTTATGGAGGAGTCCGGAAAAATCTGTAATATTGTTTCAAAAGAGTATCCGCTCTTTTTCCCGAAACCGGGCTGGTCAGAACAGGATCCAAAGGACTGGTTCACACAGAGTATGGAGGGAATGAAAGAGCTTACAGAGGACATTGATAAGAAAAAAATTGCGGGGATTGGTTTTGGAGGACAGATGCACGGTCTTGTAACTCTGGACGAAAAGGACGAAGTCATTCGTCCTGCCATCCTCTGGAATGACGGACGTACAGGAGAAGAGACGGAATATCTGAACCAGGTGATCGGAAAAGACAAGCTTTCCGCATATACTGCAAATATTGCCTTTGCCGGATTTACTGCTCCGAAGATCCTGTGGATGGAAAAAAATGAGCCGGAAAATTTTGCCCGGATACAGAAGATCATGCTTCCGAAAGATTACCTTGCGTATCGTCTTTCCGGTTCTTTCTGCACGGACGTTTCCGATGCTTCCGGTATGCTCCTTCTTGATGTGAAAAACCGTTGCTGGTCAAAGGAGATGCTGGAAATCTGTCATGTGAGAGAAGAGCAGCTTCCGAAGCTTTATGAGAGCTGGCAGGTTGTAGGAACCTTAAAGCCGGAAATTGCACAGGAGCTTGGTTTTCCTGCTGATGTGAAGGTGGTTGCAGGAGCCGGAGACAATGCGGCTGCAGCTGTAGGAACGGGGACTGTAGGAGACGGACAGTGTAATATTTCCCTTGGGACATCGGGAACAATCTTTATTTCCAGTAAAGAATTTGGCGTAGATGAAAATAACGCCCTTCACTCTTTTGCCCATGCGGACGGAAGTTATCATCTTATGGGCTGCATGTTAAGTGCTGCTTCCTGCAATAAATGGTGGGCAGAGGAAATCCTTGGCACAAAGGATTTTGCGAAGGAGCAGGAAGGAATTACAAAGCTTGGTGAAAATCATGTATTTTTCCTTCCGTATCTTATGGGAGAGCGTTCTCCGCACAACAATCCGGACGCAAGAGGCGTATTCTTCGGAATGTCTATGGACACTACAAGAGCAGATATGACCCAGGCAGTTCTGGAAGGTGTTGCTTTCGGACTTCGCGATTCCCTTGAGGTGGCAAGAAGCCTCGGAATTAAGATTGAGCGCACAAAAATCTGCGGCGGCGGTGCAAAGAGTCCTCTCTGGAAAAAAATCATTGCCAATGTGATGAATTTAAAGGTAGATGTTCTGGAAAACGAAGAAGGACCATCTATGGGAGGCGCTATGCTGGCAGCAGTGGGCTGCGGCGCTTATCCCGATGTGGAAACCATCGGAAAGAAGTTTGCAAAAGTGGTGGATACGGTAGAACCGGAACAGGAGCTTGTTGCAAAATATGAAGAAAAATATCAGAAATTCAGGAAACTGTATCCCGGAATGAAAGAATTGTTTTAAGATAGGATAAAACATAAAACCCCCCTGTCATGACAGTGATAAAAGCTGTCGGCAGGGGATTTTTTGTGTGATTATATGGAACAACACTCGCTTTTTTTGTTGACATTACATAAGCGTCTACTTATAATAAAAATACAGAAAACTTTAAAATAAAGGAGGGATTCGCATGAAAAATAGAAGAAAAATATTAGTAATTCTGATGACATTAAGCACAGTCTGTCTCTTCTCTGGTTGGGACAGAGATGAAACAAAAGAAGAGAAACTGCAGTATCTTCAGTTTAATTCTACGAGAATGGACGTAAAGAAATATCCCACGCAGCAGCTTTCCAGATTTTGGGAAGACCTGGGGAATACGACTCCCGCAGAGAATGAAAAACCAGAAGAGCCTGCGGAAGATAAAAATTTTCCTTCTGTTCTTCTTATTTATGAGGGCGGAGAAATAGAATCCCTCCAGTTTTTTAAAGACCGTGACAAATGGTTTATGGAAACCTGGGACGGCACAGTCTATGAAAATGCGGATTTTATAACGGAGTGGATCCCATATGAGGGGCCGGAAAATACAGAAGATCAGCCAAGCGTAATTACAAGTGCAGAGATTGATGAGGAATTATTTGGCGAATATCTGGACGCTTTGAAAAAACAGGAGCTTTCAGATCTGGAAGGAGAGGTAGTACATAAAACCGCAGCTTTCAGACAGCAGGGGACTCCTTCAGAGAAAATAGAAGAAGAGGTTCGCCAGATTTTTATAAAGAGATGGAAACTTTTTGACTATGCAGAAAAAGAGGGATTTTTTCCGACAGAAGAAGAGCAGGATCAGATGGTCGAGGACTGTATTGCAAGAATCAAAGATCAGCCTTATTATGCAGAGTATGATAAAATCTGTAAAGACGCAGGGCTTTCTTTTGATGATATAGTGCGGAAAAATAAAGATCTGATATGCGAACTGGAACTGACGAATAAATTTTATGATGACAGAACAGCAGAGTTCAGGGAAGGAAAAGACATTTCAGACGGGCATATTTATGAAAACTTCAGAGAATACAGTATAGCTTTTATGGAGGAAAATATTTACAGTCAGGAGCCGGAAAGTGAGGAATATAAGGCAAGGCTGCAGGAGCTGGAAGATGCTTTTGAGAAAGCAGGGGAAGCATAAAACTGAAAAGTATAATAAAAAAGGTACCGGATTTCTCCGATACCTTTTTCTTTTGAACTCTTATTATTAGAACAGTCCTGTGATCTTTCCTGTTTCGTCTACATCGATCTTCTCTGCAGCCGGAACTTTTGGAAGACCTGGCATTGTCATGATCTCGCCTGTAA
>OCAM01000380.1_pt1 | contig 45234 bp, 43 predicted proteins | sample 1538281 | NCBI WGS metagenome assembly OCAM01 (sample SAMEA2580273, study PRJEB22360) | human gut metagenome | biome: human gut; feature: human-associated habitat; material: faeces | place: Denmark | collected 2008/2010 | reverse complement strand
TCTTCCCAGCCGCCGCAGTGCAATCCCGCGGAGCGTTTTATTTACTGGGAAAGTCAGTGCAAAATACGCTGCTTTCCCAGTAAATAAAAAGTACCCGGTTCCTGTCCATTTTAGGACGAGAACCGGGTCCCGCGTTACCACCTAAATTCGCAGAAAACTCGCATTCTCTGCCTCCGCAAGTGACTCCTTCCGAAATTCCGGTTTTTATCACTCCAGCACAGTAACGGGTGCCATTCCGTCGCAGCCTACTAAAATTTCAGTGCGAAGCTCCGAGATGTATTCACATCCCTTCCACCTGCGCCTCTCACCTGCCGGCTGCTCTCTGTCCGCTTCTTTGTATGCTACTGGTTCTCTTCCACGCTTTTTCTTATACTATTAGCAAGTATACAAATCCCCATTCTATTTGTCAAGGAATTTCCCCTGTATTTTAACAACTTAAAGCGTCACACCATTAATCCGGCATCGTCAATTAAATCGTCCCCGTCTGCTGCTGTTGTGGCAAGCGTGTCGCATCTTTCATTCTCCGGGTGCCCGTCATGACCTTTTACCCAGTGAAAGGTCACATGATGTGGAGCTTTCGCTTCCAGAAGGCGTTTCCATAAATCCACATTTTTTACAGGCTCGTTTTTTCCTCTTTTCCAGCCTTTTTTTAACCAGGAATCAATCCAGTGCTGGTTAAAAGCGTCCACAAGATATTTGGAATCAGAGTACAGTTCCACCTCGCACGGACGGGTCAGAGCCTCCAGACCCACAATGGCAGCCATCAGCTCCATTCTATTGTTTGTTGTTTTTTTATATCCCTGGGAAAATTCCCGTGTGTGAAGCTGTCCTTTGGAATCCGTATAATGAAGAACCGTTCCGTATCCGCCCGGTCCGTCCGGATTTCCTCTTGCCGCTCCATCTGTATAAACTTTTACAAGCATCTTATTCTCCTTTTTTGCTTTTTATTTTTCCCCACACGCCTGTGCGCTCAAAATCTGCCGCTGCCAGAGAAGCTTCCTCAACCACCTCTTTTTCATATCCCAGCATATCGAGAAGACGTATGGCATTTCTAGTAGTTGCCATTCCCTCTTTCAGGAGATAATTGAAGATCACCTGATTTCCCTCAATTTCTTCCTCAAAGTGATAATTGGTATAAATATCCTTCAGAATATACGAAAGCTCTATATCATGCGTGGCAGCAAATGGAAGAATCCATTTTTTATTCAGTCTGCCGAGAATCCTTGAGGAAGCGGCAATTCGTTCAATGGTATTGGTTCCTCTTAACACCTCATCAATAATGCAGAGAAGCGGCTCTTCTTTTCTGCTCTCATCAAGGATCCGTTTCAGAGATTTGATCTCCACAATAAAATAGCTGTCTCCCCCTCCGATGTCATCGCGAAGCGCCATCGAAGTCATCACCTTTAAAAATGGCGCCTGATAAGAGCTCGCCGTACAGGTATAAAGAGTCTGCGCCAGAATGGTGTTGACTGCCATGTTCTTTAAAAAAGTGGATTTTCCGGAGGCATTAGAGCCTGTCACAAGGGTACCTCCCTTTGCCGTAATGCTGTTTGCCACCGGCTCCTGGATCAGAGGATGATACATATCCTCCACCGAAAGTTGGATTTCCTGTCCTCTGTAGAGCGTAAATTCCGGCTTACACTTCAGAGGAAGAAGCTCCCGGAACGAGGCAATAGAAATCGCCGCGTCCAGCTCTCCCATATTGTCAATGAGGCTCATGATCACGTCCGCCTTATCTTTCGTCTCCTTCAAAACAGAGTTATACGCCAGAAAATCCACATGTGTGATCATTCTCACATAATCGAGAAACGCGTCCAGAAAGTTATCAAAACCTTTTCCTGATCCAGTCACAAAAATCGCTTTTTTCCGAAGTCTTGAAAAAACTTTTCTAGCCTCCCGGATTGCATTCATCTGCGGCTCTACCTCTTTCCAGGAAATGTGCTTCATCTCATCTGCTGTTTTCAGCATTCCCAGAAGATTGGAAAAACAATCCATATAGATTTCTGTTATTTTATGAGATTTTCCTGCATAATAGGCGGAAATATTTCCCGTACACAGCACAAGAAGTGCAAGCATTCCCTGAAGCGGCGCAAATGGCACGACAACAAACAGGGTAAAAAGAAGGACGATCAGCATTGCCACATGGATTCCCGTTTTAATAGTGGGCGCCTCTTTAAGAGCAAGAACGGTATCGGAAAGAGAACCAAGTCTTGTCTTTCCCACCCGAAAAAGACAGAGCTGCATTTCCACACGCTCCTTTTCATGAGTGGCAAAAAACTCGACAAGCCTGTCTCTTCGCTTCATTTCCTCTTCTGAAAAAACAGGACGGCGCATCATATCGTAAAGAACGTCCTCTCCCGGCGAAGAAACCGTCTGATTGACCAGCATATACACTCTGTCCATATCAAGGTCGTTCCAGGTAATATCATCAATGACAAAGCCTTCTTTTTCCCTTCTTCTGAAATAATGAGAAATCCGTTCTATGTCCCCCGTCTCATACTCCTGCTCCGGTACATTTCCGTAAATACGCCGTACCTTCCTCTCAATGTTTCGTTTCTGTTTTCTGTTCTCTCGAAAAATTAAAAGTGCAAACAGCAGGACAAAGCCTGCTGCGCACAAAACTGCTATTACATTTGGATTCAAAGTTTTTCCTTTCCGGTATTTATACCCAATCTACAAAAAACATATGATCTTTATAGAGGAACTTGTCCACCCTCTTAAAGTCTAAGGGCTGCTTCCAGAAGCTTTCTTCCATCATAAAATACTTGAAATTAAAGTCTTTTCTGTCGAATCCCTTTAACGTTCTCGGTTTTTTATATTTCACATAATTATTGAAAATTTCAAGCGCCTCATCTGCTGCCTGATATGCCAGTGTTCTGTTGTAGAAGCTTCCATTCAGACGTCTTAAAAGCGCCCCATCCCTTACAGGAGAATACTGTGGATATTTATAAAGCTTCGGATCTCCCTGTTCATAAAGAACCATTCGTAAATCTGACGGAAACTCTCTTGTCGGATCTATGGTTCTGTTCAGGATACAGAGGGCAACTGCCTCCATGCCAATCAGTCCCTGGTCTCCTGCCTCAGCTTCACAGATGGCTGCCAGCAGGTCTCTGTCTGTCTTTTCCCCGTTTGCCACGCCTGGGTGGGTTGCAAACTCTCTTGCAAGATAATAATATCTTCCGTTTTTCGGATCGTATGCTTTTACATAGCCGCCGTACTCATCGTATACGGTATACTGGTATTTGCCTCCGCCTCCGGAGCCGTTTACTTCCGTTACAACACCGTTTTCGTCCGCTCTGTATTTCTTGCCTCCCATATTGAAGGTCTTATTTACATACATGACGCCTTTTTTGTCAAAGTAATATCTGTTTCCTCCAATAGTACCCCAGCCGATATGGGCATGTCCGTCTTTTGGATTAAAATAATACCGCTTATCTCCAAGCTGGGTAAAACCTTTTTTACAGCGGTACCCCGCTTTTGCAGGATCGGAATGCCCCATAAAGTAATAATAATACTTATCTACCCTGCGGACTCCCCTGTACATAATCCCGTTATCTCTGTCAAAAAAGCGGTGGTTGCCATTGTCGTATGCCCAGCCCCTTGTCATCATTCCGTTACTGGGATTAAAATAACGGACATTTCCTTTTCCGTCCTCCCAGAATCCGGTTGCCATATATCCTCTCGGACCGTACTGTCTGGAAAAATACCGGATATTTTTCCCCCATTTGTCTTTCTGCCAGCCAATTACCTGCTCGCCTGTTTCAAAATCAAAAAGGTATTTTTTTCCGTTTATGTTCTTCCAGCCTTTCAGCTTGGAACCGTCTTTCTTTATGTAATATCCTTTTCCGTTAATTGTTTTAAAGCCCTCTGTCGCCGCCTTTACTTCCCGGGGCTGAGATGTCACAGCCAGCACAGAAAACATAAGCAGCACAGCCAGAAATACACTTCGAAACCATACCTTCCAGATTGTCTTTTTTGAATTACAGCTTTCTTTTGAATTGTTCACGCTTCCTTCTCCCTTTCCAATCTTATTTATTACAAAAGTGTTACAATCATTATACTAAACTCTCATATCCCTGTCAACGAAATTTCTTTTTCCTTTTTCGTCACACATTTTCCTTTTCTTCATAAGATAAAGTGTACACCAACTCTGGAGGCTTTAAATATGAGTGATTTAGCTGCTACAAACTGTGGCTGTGCAGAAGAAAGAACAAACTGTGGCTGCGGCTGCGAAACAAACTGCGGCTGTAGCTGCGGAAATAACTGTGGCTGTGGAAACAACGGCGGAGGAAATAACTTCCCCGGATTCGGAAACAACTCCTGCAGCTGTATTCTCTGGATCATCATTCTTTCCTGTCTGTGCGGCAATAGCGGCTGGGGAAACAACTGGAACTGCGGCTGCGGAAACAGCGGAGGCTGTGATTCCTGCTGGATTCTGATTATTCTCCTTCTTCTGTGCGGAAACAACGGCTGCGGCTGCTGATTTCCATTACTGACCACCGGGGCAGAGGTTTAACTCCTCTGCCTCCTTTTCTTTTGTTCCTGAAATATCCGGCGTTTTTTCTGTTTTTCCAGACATTCTGTGTCCAGCTCATAAAAGGCATTCCCCTCTATCACAAGTTTGCCTTCTTTTCTGTTTTCCTTTTTCTCTGATTTCTTTTCCATAATCTTCTCCCTTATTTTCTTTCTATATTATATGAAATTTCAGAGCCCGCAGTTAAAGCTCCTTTATATCCCGGTTATATTCCCTCTTTTTTCAGCATACAATGAAGGAAAAAGGATTTTATATGGAACAGGATTTTCTTTCTCAGACAGCGCTTGATCAGATAACAGGAAGTGATACCACTCAGTTTCTAAAAGCAGCCGTCCCTTATCTGCCGCCAAAAGCGCAGCAGTTCTTTTCTGTTTACGCCAAAGCGCAGGAGCTTTCCAATACCATTTCCGTTTTTTCCGGTCGAAAACAGGACAGCCAGCTTCACGCGGCTTCTCTTAATATGACAGACCCTCTCGATGCCTTAAATGACATTCGCCGTTTCTGTTACGGAAAAAGCCGGCAGCAGCTCGACCAGATTTTAAATACTATGGCAATTTTTCAAATGGTACAGCTTATGAAATAAAGGAGGATTTTGCGTTATGAACGAAGACCTGAAAAATAATCCAAGGCTTTCCGGCATCGACCCGGAAAAGCTCTCCATGCTCCAGGGACTTGCACAGAAAGGCTCCGGTATGAGTCCTTCCGACCTTCTTCCCTTTCTCATGCAGTCTGCCAGTCAGGGAAAAAGCAGCGGGCTTCATTTTAACCAGCAGGAAGTTTCTGCTATTCTTGAAGTTATGAAAATGGGAAAATCTCCTGAGGAGACAGCGAAGATTGACAGAATTGTAAGTATGATGAAGATGATAAAATAGAACTACAAAACAACAGCCCCATGAACTCATGGGGCTGTACGTCAGTCTTTTCTGTATATTCCTTCCATAATGCACTCTCTTAACATTACAAGTGCGTGTGCTGCTGCCTGTTCTCTTATTTTTCTTCTGTTTCCCGTAAAATGGAATTCCCGCGTCTCAACTTTTCCATTATAGCAGCAGCCCATAAATACGGTTCCCACAGGCGTTTCCTTTGTCCCGCCGTCCGGTCCTGCAAGACCTGTGACAGAAAGACAAATATCTGCGCCGGAAACTACGCAGCCGCCCTTTGCCATTTCCTTTGCACATTTCGCAGAGACAGCGCCCTCTGTTTTCAGAGTGGATTTTTTCACTCCCACACATTTGCGCTTTGCCTTATTGCTGTAAGTCACGTACCCATGAGAAAATACCTGTGATGCTCCCGGGACATTTACGATCCTTGACGCTACTGCGCCTCCTGTGCAGGATTCTACAAGAGCAAGTCCTAATCCCTGGTCTTTGAGCATATCGACTACTGCCTCTTCCAGCGTTTTATTCTCCTCTGTTGCAAAGATATTTTTACCAAATCGGTTTTTCAGTTCCCGCACAACCGGCTTGATCATCTTTTTACATTCTTTTTCATCTGCGCCCTTTGCCGTAATGCGAAGATGCACTTCTCCTGTCTTTGCATAAGGAGCGATCGTCGGATTCGTCTGGCTCTTAATTAAATCCTGGATTTCTTCTGCCACCTGGCTTTCTCCGATGCCGCATATTTTTACCATCTGAGAATAAATGATTTCCGGCTGTTTTTTTCGAAGGAAAGGATACACCTCGTCCTCAAACATGGGCTTCATCTCATTTGGAGGTCCCGGAAGAAGAATCGCGGTTTTGCCGTTTTTCTCAATGATCAGTCCCGGAGCCGTTCCGTTGTGATTATCCAGAACAAGGGCTCCCTCCGGAACAAGAGCCTGCTTATAATTATTGGAAGTGATCCTTCGCTTTTTATCATTTTTTTCGTACTGCTTCATATAGGCTTCTATGCGCTCTCTGGAATGGGCGTCTTCCACAAGGGGAAGTCCCATCACTTCTGCTGTCACTTCTTTTGTAATATCGTCCTCTGTCGGTCCAAGACCTCCTGTAAGGATTACAACATCAGAGCGCTCAAGAGCCGTACAGATCGTTTCCTTCATTCGCTCTTCGTTATCGCCTACTACTGTCTGATAATATACGGAAAGCCCAAGCAGTGCACATTTTTCTGAAAGATATGCGCTGTTCGTATTTACAATGTTTCCCAATAAAATTTCCGTACCTACGGATATGAACTCTGTAATCATTGGTACTCCTTTCTGCCAGGTATTACTCCTGCATGGACAGAACCTTTCTGTTCTGTAAAATATAAGTTAAAAGAGAAATCACAGTGAGGGCAACAGACAGCCATACAAAGATTTCCTCTATCACACTCCAGATTCCGCCCAGATTGAGGATCAGAAGAATGATCATGATCATCTGAGATACTGTCTTAAATTTTCCCCAGTAATTTGCCGCGATTACCACCCCGTTTTCTGCCGCGATCAGGCGGAATCCGCTGATGATAAATTCTCTTGCAATAATCACAATAACAACCCACGCTTCCAGGCGCTTCATCTCGATCAGACAGATCAGCGCGGAACATACAAGAAGCTTGTCTGCAAGAGGATCCATAAATTTTCCGAAATTTGTCACAAGATTATGTTTTCTTGCCAGGTAGCCGTCAAACCAGTCTGTAATGCTTGCCGCAGCAAAAATCCCGAAAGAAATGTACCGGTTCGCTTCTCCTCCCCAGCCTGTAAGCATAAAAATCACAAGAAAAGGAACCATGATCATTCTTGCTACCGTTAATTTATTCGGTGTATTCATCTGCCAACACTCCTATCAAATCATATTCCATTGCCCCTGTCACACGGACTTTTGCAAAGTCTCCTGTCACAAGAAGCTCTCCGGTCTGTACAAAAATATATCCGTCCACTTTCGGAGCATCTCCGTAAGTTCTCGCAATATAGGCGCTTTCTCCGGAAACTTTTCCCTCTATCATCACAAGAAGCTCCTGACCGATACGCTCCGTTCCCTTATCGTAGGAAACTTCCTGCTGAAGCTCCATAAGAGCGTCTCTTCTCTCTTCTTTGACTTCCTCCGGAATCTGTCCCTCCATAGAAGCTGCCGGAGTATCTTCTTCTGCTGAATAAGTAAAGACTCCAAGTCGGTCAAACTCCATTTCGTCCACAAACTCCATCAAGGTTTCATGGTCTTCTTCCGTCTCTCCCGGAAAGCCGGTGATCAGAGTAGTGCGAAGCACAATATCCGGGATTTCCTCTCGAAGCTTCTGAATTTTCTCTGTCAGCTCTTTTCTCGTTGTCCTTCTTCCCATTCTCTTTAATACCGCATCGCTTGCATGCTGGATTGGAAGATCAAGATAATGACAGATTTTCGGCTCTTCCTTCATAGTCTGGATCAATCCGTCATAAATCTCCTCCGGATAACAGTACAAAATACGGATCCAGCGGATTCCCTTTACCTTACAAAGTTCTTTCAAAAGACGGTGAAGAGACTTTTCTCCATATAGATCTTTTCCGTAAAGAGTGGTTTCCTGGGCTACAAGGATCAGCTCTTTTACCCCCTGCTCTGCCAGTTCTTCTGCCTGACGGATCAGGCGCTCCATTGGAACGCTTCGAAACTTTCCGCGAAGTTTTGGAATAATACAGTAAGTACAGTGCTTGTCGCAGCCTTCCGCAATTTTTAAATAAGCAAAGTGACCGCCTGTTGTAAGCACACGTTTTCCCTGATCCGGCACAAGATAATCAATGTCTTTATATTCCTGATAATGACATCCTGCCACAGCCTCCTCTACAGCTTTTAAGATCTCTCCGTAGGAAGTTGTGCCGAGAACCGCGTCCACCTCCGGAATTTCTTCAATAATCTCCTGTTTATATCTCTGCGCCATACACCCTGTTACGATCAGAACCTTACATGTTCCCGCTTTTTTGTATTCTGCCATCTCCAGTATGGTCTCCACACTCTCCTCTTTTGCATCGTGGATAAAACAGCAGGTATTGATGATAATAGCCTCCGCCTCATTCTCATCATCTACGATCTCGTGCCCGGCTCTTGTGAGAACGCCAAGCATATCCTCAGAATCTACAAGGTTCTTGTCACAGCCTAATGATACAAATAATAATTTCATAAGTTCTCCTAATGTACACAAAGGCTGCATAAAGCAGCCTTCTTTTTCTTACGCCTCCTGAGTTTCCGCCTCTGCTGTCACCTCTTCTGTATTTTCAGAAGCTGCTTCTGCAGATACTTCTTCCTCTTCGTGAGTATCCTCAAGGATTTTTACCTTTCCTTTATAAAGCTCGTCAATGGCAATGGAAAGCGGTTTTTTGCCTGCTGCGCCTTCTACCATAGGTTCGGAACCTGCAATGATCTGGCGGGCGCGCTTGCTTGTTGCAAGAACGAGGGAATAACGGCTGTTGATCAGCATTGTGTTGTCATCGTCCTCTGTGTTTGTGTTGATTGCCTCAATTAACTCTGAATAAGATGGGTGTATCATATATGTTCTCCTTTCGATAATAAAAATACCACTGTTTATTTAAACTGCCTGGATTCTTCCTGGATTCTGGAAATAAATTCCTTGTTTCTCCAGGAACGGGCATGTTCGCTCTGAATGATCTGGTGAAGCTCGTCCACACAGTCTTCCAGCACATCATTGAGAAGCAGATAATCGTAATGGTGCATTCCCTCTGCCTCCTCGCTTGCTCTCGCAAGACGCTCTGCAATGACTTCCGGCGTTTCTGTTCCTCTCTCTGTCAGGCGGCGTTTCAGCTCTTCCACAGTAGGAGGCGTTACAAATACAAGAACTGCCTCGGGATTTTTCTCTTTTACCTTCATTGCGCCCTGTATCTCAATTTCCAGAATCACGTCTTTTCCTGCTGCAAGCTGTTCCTCCACATAAAAACGGGGAGTGCCGTAATAATTGTCCACGTACTGCGCATACTCGATCAGAGCATCTTCCTCTATAAATTTTTCAAACTCTTCTTTTGTGCGGAAAAAATACTCTCTGCCGTCCTCCTCTCCCGGACGCGGTTTTCTCGTGGTCACTGAGATGGATAACGCATAATTGTCATACTTTTCCAGAAGGCGTTTCATAACGGTTCCTTTTCCGGCTCCGGAAAACCCGGATACTACAACTAAAACTCCTCTACTCATGCACTTCTCCCCTTTCTTCATAATCATATATATCTGCAAATCTTCTGGCGATCGTCTCGGGCTGTAAGGCGGAAAGTACAAGATAGTCGTCCGATGTCACGATCACCGCCTTTGTCTTTCTTCCCTGTGTGGCGTCAACAAGGGCTCTCGTCCCTTTTACGCTCTGTACCATACGCTTTACCGGCGCGGCGTCCGGGCTTACTACAGCTACAATCTTCTGTGAGTTTACCACATTGCCGAACCCTATATTTATCAGCTTTGCCACCTGTGCTTACCCTCTTTATTCGATATTCTGGATCTGTTCTCTGATCTTCTCAATTTCTGTCTTTAAATCAATGGCAATGTTGGAAATGGTAAGATTATTTGATTTTGACAGGATCGTATTTGCCTCACGGTTCATCTCCTGCGCCATGAAATCAAGCTTCCGTCCGATTCCTTCGTCTTCCTCCAGCATTTTTTTCATACCCTGGATATGGCTTCTCAGGCGCACCGTTTCCTCATCGTTACAGATTTTATCGGAAAACAGCACCACTTCCGCTGCAATGCGGGAATCGTCTATCTGCGTGTCAGAAAGAAGCTCTTTTGCCTTTGCCTCCAGCTTCTCCCTGTATGCTGTCACAACCTCAGGAGAGCGCTCCTGCACAAGCACCACTTCTCTGTCAAGACCGTCCAGTTTTTCCTCAAGGTCCTTCTTTAAATTCTCTCCCTCGCGCTTTCTTGTCTCTACAAAATGTTCACACGCTTCACGAAGAGGCGGTTCCAGATAGCCCCAGAGAGCGTCTTCATCTACAGACTGCTCCTCCATAGTAAACACTTCCGGATACCGGGAGAGAGAAGATACGGTAACGTCATTTTTCAGCCCGAAATCTTCCTCCATACTTTTAAGGTAGCCAAGATATTCTCCTGCAAGGTCTTTATTATATTTTAAAACTACTTTGTTCAGGGTATAATCCTCGTAAGTAATAAATACGTCTACTTTTCCCCTGTGTATATAAGTTTTCATCAGGCTGCGGATCTCACCTTCAAAAAAACTCAGCTTTTTCGGCATCTTGATATTCATATCCAGATACCTGTGATTTACGGATTTCAGTTCTACTGTAATTTTCCGCTCACTGGTTATTACTTCCGCACGGCCAAAGCCGGTCATACTTCTAATCATCGTCTGTCTCCTTGGCAACTTCACATACAGATTTATTATAATTCATTCTAAAACCCTAGTCAAACCCTTTTTTCATGTGTTATACTAAAGGGCAATGATTTATCCCTGTCAAATCAGCGGGATTTAAGCGAAAGGAGTATTATCATGGCTTTTGACGGAATTACCATCGCCGCAATGGTCCGGGAATTAAATAATAATCTCGCCGGAGGGCGTATCAATAAAATCGCACAGCCGGAAGGAGACGAGCTTATGATCACAGCCAGAGGAACGGAAGGACAGAAACGCCTTCTTCTCTCTGCAAGCGCCTCTCTTCCTCTTATATATTTTACAGAAAAAAACAAAGTCAGTCCTCTTACTGCCCCAAACTTCTGTATGCTTTTAAGAAAACATATCGGAAGCGCAAGGATTGCTGGAATCCGGCAGCCGGGACTGGAACGTGTCGTGGAATTTGACCTGGAGCACTTAAACGAGCTGGGCGACCCATGCAAAAAAGTGCTGATCCTTGAGCTTATGGGAAAACACAGCAACCTTATTTTCTGTGATGACAAAAACATGATCCTTGACAGCATCAAGCACGTTTCCTCCCATATGAGCTCTGTAAGAGAGGTTCTTCCCGGAAGAGAGTATTTTATTACAAAAACACAGGATAAGTGGGATCCACTTACTATTACTCAGGAAGAATTTCTGGAACATGTATGCAAAAAGCCGGTTTCTGCAGCAAAGGCGCTTTATTCCTCCCTTACCGGATTAAGCCCTGTTATCGCAGAAGAGCTTTGCTACCGGGCGTCCATAGACGGAAATGACGCCATGCTCTCCCTTAACGAAGTCTCCTGCGTTCATCTTTATCACACCCTTCAGCGAATGATGGAAGATGTAAAAGAAGGAAATTTCACCCCAAACATTATTTACAGAGGAGAAGAACCTGTAGAGTACGGCGTATTTCCCTTCCAGCAATATGGTCCGGAATACCACTCAGTAACCTTTGACAGCGTTTCCTCCATGCTGGAAACGTATTACGCGTCAAAAAACATTCTGACCCGTATCCGCCAGAAATCTGCAGATCTTCGAAAAATCGTACAGACTGCCCTGGAACGCAACCGCAAAAAACTGATCCTTCAGCAGAAACAGATGAAAGATACTGCAAAAAAAGATAAATACAAGGTTTACGGAGAACTGATCAACACCTATGGATACAGCCTTCCAGAGGGAAGCAGATCTCTTCAGGCATTAAATTATTATACAAATGAAGAAATCACCATTCCTCTTGACGAAACACTCACCCCTGCCCAAAATTCAAAAAAATATTTTGACAGGTACACGAAGCTGAAACGTACAGAGGAGGCGCTTACCACACAGATTGCAGATACGGAAAGCGAGATCGAGCATCTGGAGTCCATCTCCAATGCCCTTGACATTGCCCGCTCTGAAAGTGATCTCTCCCAGATTAAAGAAGAGCTTACCCAGTACGGCTACATCAAGCGCCATTACTCCAGCAAAAAAGGCGCAAAAATGCAGGCAAAATCAAAGCCCTTCCATTACATATCAAGCGACGGCTTTGACATTTATGTGGGGAAAAATAATTTCCAGAATGATGAGCTTACCTTTAAGTTTGCAACAGGAAACGACTGGTGGTTCCACGCAAAAAAAATGGCAGGCTCCCATGTGGTTGTAAAAACAAAGGACGGAGAACTTCCTGACCGTACCTTTGAGGAAGCAGGGCGTCTTGCTGCCTACTATTCCAAGGGACGCACTGCCCCCAAAGTAGAAATTGACTATATTCAGAAAAAACACGTAAAAAAACCGGGCGGAGCCAAGCCGGGATTTGTGGTATACTACACAAATTATTCCCTGATGGCGGAGCCGGATATTTCCCAATTAAAAGAAGCATCGGAGGATTAAAACACATATGAGTATCTTAAATGTAGAACACCTGACACACGGCTTTGGAGACCGCGCCATTTTTAACGATGTCTCCTTCCGTCTTTTAAAAGGAGAGCACATCGGTCTTGTGGGCGCAAACGGCGAGGGAAAATCTACCTTCTTTAATATTGTAACGAACCATCTCATGCCCGACGAGGGAAAAATCGAATGGGCAAAAAACGTGCGCGTAGGATACCTGGATCAGCACACCATTCTCACAAAAGGAATGACCATTCGCGACGTATTAAAATCTGCCTTTTCCTGGCTTTTTGAACAGGAAGCAAGAATGAACGAAATCTGCGACGCTCTGGGAGACGCTTCCCCGGAAGAAATGGATAAAATGATGGAGGAGCTCGGAACCATCCAGGACAATCTGACTCTTCACGATTTTTATGTAATTGACGCAAAGGTGGAGGAGGTTGCCCGCGCCCTCGGACTTCTCGACATTGGTCTTGAACGTGATGTTACGGATTTAAGCGGCGGTCAGAGAACAAAAGTCCTTCTCGGAAAGCTTCTTCTGGAAAAACCGGACATTCTCCTTCTTGACGAGCCTACAAACTATCTGGATGAAGAGCATATTGCATGGCTGAAACGCTATCTTCTTGATTATGAAAACGCCTTTATCCTCATCTCCCACGACATTCCGTTCTTAAACGAGGTCATCAATCTTGTTTACCATATGGAAAATCAGGAACTGAACCGGTACGTGGGAAATTACGACCATTTCCAGGAAGTCTATGCTGTAAAAAAAGCCCAGCTTGAGGCAGCTTACCGCCGTCAGCAGCAGGAAATCAGCGAATTAAAGGACTTCGTTGCAAGAAACAAAGCCCGCGTTTCCACAAGAAATATGGCGATGTCACGACAGAAAAAACTGGACAAAATGGACGTGATCGAACTGGCAGCAGAAAAACCGAAGCCGGAATTTCACTTTAAGACAGGACGCACTCCCGGCAAGTATATTTTTGAGACAAAAGACCTTGTGATCGGCTATCAGGAACCTCTCTCAAAACCAATTTCCATCGCTATGGAAAGGGGACACAAAATCGCCCTTGTAGGTGCCAACGGAATTGGAAAAACAACACTTTTAAAAAGTATTCTGGGGCTGATCCCTTCCTTAAAAGGCTCCTGCGAACTTGGAGAAAATCTCCAGATCGGATATTTTGAGCAGGAAGTAAAAGGCGACAACAAGACGACCTGCATTGATGAAATCTGGGCGGAATTTCCTTCCTACACCCAGTATGAGGTGCGCTCTGCCCTTGCAAAATGCGGTCTTACCACAAAGCATATTGAAAGCCAGGTCCGCGTATTAAGCGGAGGCGAGCAGGCAAAAGTACGTCTCTGTAAACTTGTAAACAAAGAGACAAATATCCTCCTTCTTGACGAGCCTACAAACCATCTTGATGCAGACGCAAAAGACGCTTTAAAACAGGCTTTAAAAGAATATAAAGGCAGTATCCTTCTCATCTGCCATGAGCCGGAATTCTACAGAGATGTGGTATCTGAAGTATGGGACTGCAGCAAATGGACAACGAAAATTTTGTAAGTTTTCTGTCCCATAATACAAAAACAGCCACAGCCGAACGTCATGCCTTCGGTTGTGGCTTATCTTTTCTCATAATCATCTGAAGCATTTCTTCGCAGCTCAACGATAAATTCCCTGCTGTAGCTCCTCAGCCCAGGACTGCAGATTATAAGTATTTCCTCCAAACAGCTTCAAGATCACGCCGCTTGGGTCCGTTTCATTTGCAAAGGCATTTGCCTCATCTGTATCTACGTGCATGGCAAGACGAAAAGAAGGGCTGACACGCACTACAACATCTGAAAAAATCAGAGAGCGCTCGTAACTGTTTGTAATCACAAACACATTTTCATTGTCTGACACATGACAGCGGATCGCATCGCTCGGCGTCATATGAATATGTCTCTTCGCGACAATCACGCCTTCTTTCAATTCTATCTGACCGCAGGGACCTGTAAGAATACAGCCCGGCGTCCCCGCCGTATCTCCCGACTGACGTATCACACCGGGAATGCCCAGCTTCCGCGCATCTGTCACAGAAATTTCCACCTGCGTGGCAGAACGGCAGGGTCCCAGGACAATGACACGCTCAAAGCTCCCTCTCGGTCCTGTCACAGTCAGCCTCTCCTCACAGGCATACTGTCCCGGCTGACTTAATTCTTTTGTATAGTGCATTTTGGCATCTGTACCAAATAATATCTTAAAATCTTCCTGAGACAGATGGATATGTCTGGCAGATGTCTCGATCGGAATTTTAAGGCTCATAGCCTCACCTCTTCCTTTTAATTTGCTAAAAGTTTACCATATGAAAGAGTCTTTTTCAAGAGATATGCCTTCCTATTTTTTTCATTTTGCAGATCAAAGAAGTGCAATCCGAATTACTCCTAAAATCAGAAGATGCGCCGGGTAAAAAATATAGAAAAACCATTTGGAAAAGTTTTTCCCCTTTTCCATTCTCTTCCCATTATAAAGTACAGTGATGCAAAAACCTGCCGCCCCTACTGCCGTCATTGACAAAACTGCATACAAAAGATTCTGCCATATGGGAAAGGTTCCGATTCCCCCCAGGAAATTAATGGCTCCAAAGAAAGCTGCCGCCTTTACAAACGCCCTCTTCATTGCTGATTCATTTATCTTTCCATGAATAAAAAACAACGTAAACGCAGGGGCTATGATCGCCCAGTCGCAAACTGTACTTGCCGCAAAGATCGTCACAATCAGCAGATTACGCATTGCCATATGCGTCATTTCCCGCTCTATATAAATAAGCAGGAAACAAAGGCATAAGGTAAACAGCATATTGAATCCATAAAATTCAAGAATCCCCTCCTGCGTAAGCGCCAGACAAAACGGCAGTTCAGAAATAACTGCAAATAAAAACAATCTGCCAAGGTAGCGTTTTCTGGAACGGGTATATTCATATCCTTCCAAAAGAAAATAAATCATAACAGGAGCTGTAAAATACCCTGCATAAATAAAAATAGTTCCTGCTGCAGACTCCGGATCCATAAAAACAGTTGCAATGTGGTTTAAAAGCATGGTAAACATTGCAATATATTTAATGGCATCTTTATTCAGACATCTGTATTTTTCTTCTGTACTCATTTTGTCTCCTTTTCTATTAAAATGTGTTTTGTGCCAATCTCTTCCCGGAAGGCTTTATCATGCTCCACAAAAACCATTGTCGGCTTATATTCTCTTATCAGAGCTTCTATCTGCATTCTGGAATACAGATCCACAAAATTTAAGGGCTCGTCCCATACATACAAATGCGCCTTTTCACAGAGGCTCTTTGCGAGAAGAACCTTTTTCTTCTGTCCGCTGGAAAATTCGCCCATATCTTTCTCAAACTGTACTCTGTCAAAGTCCAGCTTCCGTAAAAGCGCTTTCAAAAGGCTTTCCTCAATCTGATTTTTCACGGCAAAAGCGCTGAGGCTTCCCCGAAGCCACGAAGTATCCTGCGGAACGTAGGAAATTCTGAGATTTGTTCCTCTGTCCACGATTCCCGCATACGTCTTTTCCTCTCCTGCCAGAAGCTTTAAAAGACTGCTTTTTCCGCTTCCGTTTTTACCGTCAAGCACAATTCTGTCACCCTTTTGAATGCCAAAAGACACCGGGCGGCACACCGGTTTTCCATCATAATATATCACAGCCTCCGAAAACGAAGCAAGCGTATCCTGTGTATATTCCAGGGGAAAGAGCTTCAGATTCTCCGTGCTTTCCCTGTTTTGAAGGAGCTTTGATTTTTCTTCTATCGCCCGCCGCGTCCTTGTTTCGATAATCTTGGAACGCTTCATCATTTTTGCCGCCTTATGCCCCACATATCCTCTGTCCACCGGTCCATTTCCATATTTGGAAGCCTCCGTTTTATCTGACCAGCCTGACGTGCGCTCTGCCACCTTTTCCAGGCGGCGAATATCTTTTTGAAGACGCACGTTTTCTGCCTCTTCAAATTTCTGCCTGTTCTCGAAATTTTCCAGCCAGGAAGAAAAATTTCCGCTTTGCACCTCAATATCCGTCTTATTTAAAGATAAAATATGATCTGTACAGCCATCAAGAAACGCCCTGTCATGAGACACAAGAATAAATCCTCTTTTTCGTTTTAAATAAGCGGAAACCAGTTCCCTTGCTCCCATATCCAGATGATTGGTCGGCTCGTCAATTAAAAGAAAATGTCCTTCATTAAGAAAAAGAGCCGCAAGCAGAGCCTTTGTCTGCTCTCCCTGGGAAAGAAGACCAAACGGCTTTTCCAAAACTTCCGCTTCCATAGAAAGATACGAAAGTTCCCGCATAAATTCCCAGGTTTCTGCCACAGGACAGACCTCTCTTAAAATTTGTTCTGTTTTTAAGTTTTTATCTTTTACCTCGTATGGAAAATAATCAAATTGTACAGAACTTAAAATCCGTCCCTGATACTCATACTTTCCAAGAAGAAGGTTTAAAAACGTTGTTTTCCCCCGTCCGTTCCTTCCCACAAATCCAAGCTTCCAGTTAGTATCAATCTGAAAACTTACGTTATCAAATATCTTATCATAGCTTGTATCATATGAAAATGTAAGGTTTTCTACTTTAATCACTGACATATCCATTTCCCCCTTTGCGATTCTACGCGAAGCGTTTTAATGTTATGGAACATTACGAAGTAATTTCCATAACATTAAAACAGAGCTGCAGAAAAGTTCATTTCCACAGCTCATTCTCCTTACCTATACTCCGCTTAAACAGGGGAATTATATCAAAGAAAGCGTTTAACTTTTCTGCAACAGACATAATAGTACCGTAAACCGATACTATTACATATTCTAATATTATCTGCAGAAAAAATTAAACATCTTTTCACCTCTTTCACTCAAATTGGTATGAGTATAACATATCAGGACGAAACAGGCAACGGTTTCTTAAAATCTTTCATTTTTTCAAATACATCGCACAAGCTCTCCAGCGCCTGATAATCCAATGCCGATTTCACATACCCTGCTGTCGTGTCATTTACCATCTTTTGCCTGTACATCAGCTTGGCATTTGCAATAATTTTTTCGCGGTTTTTACGAATAAAAATCATCTCATTCTGCACAAGATCTTTATATGCGCTATCTGATTCATTTTCTAAATCATATAATTCAAGTTCTGAATCTGGCACTGGTATCATATGGCTGATTCTTAATGTTCCTTTTAATTCTTTCTCACCCGATATATTTTTTACTACAATTCGGATAATCGGTATAATACTCTTTTTTATTACTTTATTCGCTCCGGCTATTTGATAATCAGAATCTTTTGGCGAAGACATCGGTATGTAATAATTATATTTTCCTATATGTAATACTACTCCCAAATATTTTCTTGTATGTGTTCTGGAGCTAATTTTATTAGAATACACATTTGGAAAGTCTTTACGAAGCCACTCCACATATTCATCTGAAACACTATATAATTTGAATTGTTCCATTCATTTCTCCTCTTGACCTTTAACTAAAAAAGGGAGCAAATGCTCCCCTGAGTTTAAAATCCTCCACTTATATGGCAGGAGCTCTCCCGAGTTTAAAATCTTCCACTTATATGGCAGGAACTCTCCCGAAGATAGTTTCCTATCTATAAGAATATTATATACATTCTCTTAAAAAATATCAACTTATTTTTACACAAATCCCCTCACCTCTTCCAGCTTCTCCCTGATTTTCCGGAAATCCTCCTGCATCTGCGGAAGCTTCGTTTCATCGCGCAGAACAGCCGAAGGGTGATATACGGCTGTAAGCCAGGTATTTTTCCGCTCCAGAAAAACGCCGTGCTCTCTGGTGATCCGATAATCGGGTCTTATGATCCGCCTTCCAAGACAGACTATTATCTTTGGACGCAAAAGCAGAGTTTCATATTTTAAATAGGGGATACAGGCTTCCTGCTCATTTGGATGAGGATCTCTGTTTCCGGGAGGATTGCATTTCACAATATTCGTAAGATAGATTTCCTCCCGCTTCATTTCAATTTCCCTCAACAGCCGGTCAAACAGTTCTCCCGATCTTCCTGTAAAAGGAACTCCGTCTCTGTCCTCATTTCTCCCCGGCGCTTCTGCAATAAAAAGAATCGGACTGTGCAGATTTCCCTTTCCCATAACCGAATGATTTCTTGTCCGGCACAGCTCACATCTGCTGCAGTGATCCACAAATCCCTTCAATTCTTCATATGTATACATATCGTTTCCCTCTGATTCCTCTTTATTTTAGCGCTCCTGCCAACCGTTTCCTGCTGCATATTCGTCCAGAATCCGAATGGTCTTGTTTGCAGTCTCACTTCCCAGATTATTGTATAGCTCTTTATCTCCAATAATATAAAACTCTTCCTTTGCCCGTGTAGCTGCAACATTCATAATGTTTGGCTCTGATACCGCCCAGCCTGCAGCACCTTTGCTTGACTCGTCTGCTCCCAGTATCAGATAGACGATTTTTGCTTCTTTTCCCTGAAAAGTATGGACGGTTCCCACATTGACAGGACCCTTTTTATCCCGTTTTGTAAAGTGAATGCGGTCTAATTCCCCTGCCATCTGCTGCGCCACATTCCGAAACGGAGATATAACATAAATTTCCTCTTTCAGGCTCTCCTCTTCCTCCAGACGTTTGTATATTAAATCCACAAGAAAATCTGCCTGCTCTTTTACGAATTTATCGTTTGCAGTTCCCTTTACCGAATACCAGAATGCCTTTCCCTGCGCCTTGTCCTCAGGTTTCCCCTGCACCATCAGACCATTATAAGAAATCTCATTGGAAATAGTGAACATGGGATAATCAGAACGTCTGTGTACCCAGAGTGGAATTCCAATCCATTTATCTTCCTTTTTATAAAATCCATACTTGCCGGCATCGTCCATAAGCGTCTGTACAGAAGTATTTTCTGACAGATACTTTTCGCTGACATGATAATGCGTTCCTATAAGCCGTAAAACCTTTGAATCAAGAGTAAGCACCGGCTTAATCTGCGCCGGATCTCCAACTGCCATAATTTTTCTGCTACGGAACACAGCGCCCACACACGCCTGCGGCAAAGCCTGCCCCGCCTCGTCAACAAACAGATTATAAACAGAATTTACCGGCATATTGGCAAACATATTTCCCAGACTTGCGAATGTTGTGCTGATCACGGGAACTGCAAAATTCAGCCACTGCCATGCCTCTGTAATGATTTTTGCGCCATTTTCTTTTGGCGCATACTCCCCCTGCCTTTTCCATATTGTTCTTGCCTTTGTCAGATTTTTCCTGTTCTCATAAAGAAACTGCTTTTTCACTTTTAAAGAATCTATAAATAATTCTGTCTGCATTACACGAAGCAACTTATCCGACCAGGGATTACTTTTCTGGAGTTCTTCGTAAGACTGGGAAAAATCAATTCCCTGTGATTCCAGACGCTCATTTTCTCTCTCCAGTTGCCGTATCTTTTCCAACTGCATTTCCAGCTCTTTTTCCCTCTTTTTCTCCCACAGAGAGACTGCTTCCCGGCTGTCCTGCTGACGTTTCAGGAGACTGGAAATTCTTTTCTCATATTCCATAAGACTTTTTTCCATGTCTGCCTGTTCTTTTATAAGATCTGTCTTTTTCTTTTCCAGCTTCGTCAATGTATCATTTGCATGAGTAAGAGACTCAAAATACGCTTTTGTACCAGAGGGATTCAAAATTTTCTGTATCCAGAGAAACGCCGGCTTCTGTAATCGAATGGTATCGTAGTTCCTCTGCGCCTGCTTTAAGCTCTCTTCCAACACTTCCTTGTCAGCAGCCGTTTCCGCAAGCTTCTGCTCCAGTTTTTCTTTCTCCTGCCTGCAGTTCTCTTTTTCCCTCTCGCTGTTTTCAAACTCTACAGTCATCTGCCGATGTTTTTCTTCTTTTTCCTGTTCAAAAACTGCCTTTTCCTGTCCATACTGTTTTCTCAGGGAAACCAGCTCTTTAGATTTTTCCCAGCATTTCTGCAGTTCTCTTTTTCTTTCTTCTACTTTCTGATACCTGGAGAGAAATTTCTGATAGATACTGGAATCCGGAATATATGAAGTCTCCAGCTCCTTCTCCATCGCCTCAATAGCCAGAAGAAGCTTATTTACATTTGCAGAAGCTCCTCCTTCCATTGAAAAAGCACCCCAGCATTTATCTTCTTTTTCCTTAAATGTCAGGATACGCTCTTTTCCAATACCTTCTTCCTCAATGTCACAGTTGGAAATATAAGTAAAATAATCAGCCTCTTTTATCTGTTCCAGAAATTCTTCACTGATACCTGCCTTTTGCGGCAGCTCCCTGACAATATTTTGAACAGCTCCATTATTAGAGCTTGCGACCACAATATTTTCTCTCGCAATCGCTTCCGGCAAAACCCCGATTTTTGCCTTTTCCCAGTAATTCAGTTCTCCCTGTATATATTTATCGGAACGGTTGCAGATTTCCGCAGCCTGACGCACAAGCATATGGGCAAAAATATCCCTTAAGAGAGTTGTTTTTCCAGTACCCGGAGGTCCATTTACACTGCGCATATTTTCCGGAGCGTTGATTGCAATATTTGTGGCAGCCTGCTGCATAAACGCAAGAGCATAGTCAGAATTTCCCGGGAAACGCCCGTCCGGATAATTTTGCGGCTGCAGGATCTCCTCAAAAATCTCCGGATAAAAATTCGAAGACTCCTTTCTGCTGTCCAGATTTACTCTTTCCCCCGGATCCTCTTTCAAATATCTCTTTAAATTTTCTGTATCAAGCTTCTTTGCCTTTTCCAGATCCCGAATAAAAAATGAGTGCAGATTTACTGCGTCCTTCTCAAGATTTCTCACAAATTTATACCGGAAATTACTCAAATCCGCTTTATATTTCTTTAAAATCCACGTAATAACACAGTGAAAACCGTTTTCTTTATTTCTCTCTCTTTCAAATTTTCCTCGTATTTCATCGCTCAGATTACGTTCTTCTTCTCCTATATCTTTTGGAAAATCTCCGTAATTTCGGATATATCCGCACATTGTATAGAAAAATTTATTTCCCAGAAACTGCAGATCCTTATCAAAAAAGAGAGCCGCTGTAAATTTTTTCGATTTACTTCTGTCTTCGTATGTATCCTCAAGATTGTACTTCTTTTTCAGAATATCAATCACTTCATCAAAATCAAAAATCCCCAGAAACAACACAATCCCTGACTTCTGAAATGCCTTATCTGAAAATTTTTCCTTTTCCTTATTCTTCTGTAAAAACTCTCTGAAATGTTCTTCCCAGTTTTCTGTTTCTCTGTCCGGAGTCATCATTCCCTGCTCTCCCGGATCAACAGAACCCTCCGACAGATTTTCCACTACAATCCACGCGTCCAAAATATTTTCTTTTGTATTCATAAATACGCCTTTCCAGATAAAAAATTTCCGTGCTCTGTTCGCTTTTTTCTTATTTCATTTTACCATTCCCCACTCTTAACCTCAACAAAAAAGTCACTGTTTTCTCCGCTTGACAGGCGCTCTTCCAGATAGTATCATTTACTTATGTATATAGAAAGAAAGGGTTTAAAAAATGTCAAATAACCACGAAGAACAAATCAGAATTGTGCAGGAAACAGTAGCCGGGAAAGAAATTACCTTTGCCCACGTTATGGGAAGTCCGGCTCCTATTGTATATCAGAAGCTTGGATTAAACCCACAGCTTGATTATCGCTCTTCTGCCATTGGAATTATGAATATGACGCCGCCGGAATCTGCTGTCATCGCTTCTGATATTGCAGTAAAAAGTGGAAATGTATATCTTGGATTTGCAGACCGTTTTACAGGTACGCTTATCATTACCGGAGAAATTTCAGATGTTATGTCAGCTCTGACAGAAATCGTAACCTTTTTCAGAGATTCTCTCGGATATGTAGTCTGTGACATCACAAAGAGATAGGAAGTGTAAAACATGAACCGCATAACAAAGGAAGAACTGCTGGAAAAGCTGTTCCACGATGACTATGAGCATCTGAAAGGAAAACGTCTCCGCATGACCCGTGTGCGCGTTCCCGGAAAAGAAGTCTGTCTTGCCCATATTATCAGTACTTCTCAAACTTCTGTTTATCAGAATCTGGGGCTTCATATCGGTGTTCACGAAGGAGAAAACCATACGGGAGAATCTCTTGGTCTTATCCGTTTCACTCCCTGGGAGGCTGTTGTGGTCGCTGCTGACGTAGCGCTCAAAAGTGCCTCTGTGGATATTGGATTTATGGACCGTTTCTGCGGTTCTCTTATTATCACCGGAAACCTTTCTCAGGTGCAGACTGCAGTGGAAGAAGTTGTCCGCTATTTCCATGACGACCTGGGCTTTCAGACCTGTGACATACACAGAAGTTAAAACAATCGGAGCAATATAATTATGAAGAAATTATTTTTAATGGGGCGAAGCGAAGCCGGCAAAACTTCTTTAACACAGGCGCTAAAAGGAGAAGAGCTACATTACGAAAAAACGCAGTACACCATTACGGACGATGATACCATCGACTCTCCCGGAGAATATGCAGAATCCAAACGTTTCAGCGTTGGACTTGCCTGTTTTTCTTTTGAGGCTGACGTAGTGGGAATCGTCCAGGCAGCAGATGAACCGTACAATCTTTTCAGTCCCTGTCTGGGCGCTTTTATCCTGCGTCCTATTATTGGAATTATCACAAAAACAGATTCTCCTTACGCCAACATTCCTATGGTAAAACAATGGCTGATAAATTCGGGCTGCCAGCGTATTTTTCTTGTAAATAATGTAACAAGGGAAGGTATTGATGAGCTGATCGAATATCTCGCCGACGATCCGGTAACTCTTACGCTGGAACAGGCAAAATTTAAACAGAGTCTTGGATTAAATGAATGGGATCCGCTGCCTGAGGGCGTCCATTATCCAAACGAAATATAAACAGGGGAGGCTTTCCTCCCCTGTTTTTATCTGCTTTCTGAAAGCTCTTTTATAATTTTGCAGCCGTACGCATACAAGGAGATGTGGATTCCTTTTCCCACATCAAGAAAACGCGCCGTTCCTGTAGATGTATCCACTCCTACCGGCACAATCGTAGCGGAAGTCTCAGCCGGCATAACCGATTCGTCTACCAGGTAAGAAATTCCGGTCTGTTTAATCGTTTCCCATACATCTTCATCTGCGTCTTTTAAATAAAGAAAAAGTATCAGGCATAAATTTCTTCCCTTCCGCTCCCGGGAATTAAAATACTCAATTTCTCTTTCTATCGTCTCTTCCACATCTGTGCAGGTTACGCAGCGCACATAATAATGTATAAAATCTTTCGAAAAATAAAATTTTTTCTTCCAATAATACTCTCCCTCGATTTTTGTAAATTTCCTGCTCTCAAGGCGTTTTTCAATCTCGCCTCTGCTCATGCCGGACATCTGGAAAAGCGCTCTTTTTTCATTTTTTTCCCATTCTTTTACCGCCTCGTACCCTATCAGATCAGGCGCCGACTTATATATCAGCCAAATCGCGCAAATGCTGCAAAGCAGCATGAAAATTATGCCGCCCCATTAATCCCATTCCGGCGTTTCCTTTGCCGAACAGGCTGCTATTAAGATGGCAAAACCCAATACACCCGAAACTATAGCAAGGAGAAACATTTTCTTTGATTTTTTTATATTCTGTTTCTCTTCTTCTGTCAGGTTTTCATTATGATCTGCATTCATGATTCTTCTGTCTCCTTTCCATCTTCTCTAAACCACAGCTCCATTTCTTTTAACTGTTCCCACCCCTTTTCTTCAACAGGAAGAAGGTATTCCTTTAGTGCGGTTTCTACCATACTTACTAACCGTTCTTTTGACTGCAACTGCCAGTCATACGATTCTTTTGCCGTCGCATTATTTTCCCAGTCAAATTTTCCTTCCAGAACATTTTCGATTCTTTCCCCGTTTAACAAAACTCTATCTTCCATGCCCAAAGGATACGCTCCTGCCATCAGATAATAAAGATCACAGTATGGATTTTTATCTGCCCAAAAATAAACAACTATTTTATCTTTTGTTTCTTTAGACCAGCTATTCCCCTTTTTCTTATATCCCAATGGCTTCAATACTCCGGTTATTACGTTCAAAAATTCTTTTCTTCTTTGTTTTACAAATTGCAGCACCTCCTCTTTATCTGCCTGCCTGAACTTCCAATATAACGCAGATACGGCAGTTTCTGCTTTTTTCTCGTCTTCCTTTTCTTTTATCTCCAGATAATACCGCAAATTACAATCCTCATCATCACAGCCCCATTTATAAAGCCACTTTTTCTCCTCTTCATTACAGAATATTGCTGTAGAAAAAATCCCATATACAATTCCAGTATAATTTTCATGGAATTTAAGATTTAGACAAAAGGCTGTTTTCTCTGTAAGCTCTTTATAAAAATGGCATGTATGAATAGTTCCTTCCAAAAATCCTGCATCTCTTAATTTCTGTTTCCATTCTTCTCTTCGCTCTTCCATTTCCTTTTCCACCTTCTGATAATTAATTTATTATACCATTTATTTTTCGGAAAATCATCTGTTTTATATGAATATTTGCCAAAAATATACCCTGGAAATCTCTTACCAGGGTAATTCTCACGAAATTCTTCCATTTTCCATTTCATATATTACATCAGCGAGATTCATTGTTGATTCTCTGTGAAAGACAAGAACAATTGTCTTATCTTTTCGGGATCCCTCTAATGCTTTCAAAATCATTCCTTCATTCAGCTCAATATCTGACGTGAGCACAGAAATTAAATTTCCTCTTTCTCGCCCTTCCAGTTTCGCAGGACAAAGCTTTCGAAGAGCGGCACACACAATCAGTATCAGTGGCTTTTTTCCCATTGTCAATCAGATTTTTTTCAGAGTTGTTAAATTTTAAACGATTTTGAAAAAACAGAATTTTTTTTGTTGATTTCTTGTATCAAATATGTATAATATAGATTGGAAGTGGTACTTTCACTTCTTTCAGAACGGATAGAAGCACCTGCTTTTTCCAGGTGTGCTTATCTTAATTAAAAAGAAAAGAGGTACATGTAAGATGGCAGAAATGAATTTAACCAAGTATGGCATCACAGGAACAACTGAAATCGTTCACAACCCTTCTTATGAATTATTATTCGCTGAAGAAACAAAACCGGAACTTGAAGGTTTTGAAAAAGGTCAGGAAAGTGAACTGGGCGCTGTTAACGTTAAGACTGGCGTTTACACAGGCCGTTCTCCTAAAGACAAATTTATCGTTATGGACGAAAATTCCAAAGATACTGTATGGTGGACTTCTGACGAATACAAAAACGACAATCACCCGGCATCCCAGGAAGCATGGGATACTGTAAAAGAAATCGCATTAAAAGAACTTTCCAATAAGAAACTTTACGTTGTAGACGCATTCTGCGGTGCCAACAAAGATACACGTATGGCAATCCGTTTTATTGTGGAAGTAGCTTGGCAGGCACACTTTGTTACAAATATGTTCATTCAGCCAACAGCAGAAGAGCTTGAGAACTTTGAGCCTGACTTCATCGTATACAATGCTTCTAAAGCAAAAGTTGAAAACTTCAAAGAGTTAGGATTAAACTCTGAGACAGCAGTTATGTTCAACATCACAAGCCGCGAGCAGGTTATTGTAAACACATGGTACGGCGGAGAAATGAAGAAAGGTATGTTCTCTATGATGAACTACTACCTTCCATTAAAAGGAATCGCTTCCATGCACTGCTCTGCAAACACAGACTTAAACGGCGAAAACACAGCAATCTTCTTCGGTCTTTCCGGAACAGGAAAAACTACACTTTCCACAGACCCGAAACGTCTTCTTATCGGTGATGACGAGCACGGCTGGGATGACAATGGTGTATTCAACTTCGAAGGCGGATGCTATGCAAAAGTTATCGACCTTGACAAAGAGTCTGAGCCAGACATCTACAATGCAATCAAACGCAATGCCCTTCTCGAGAACGTAACTCTTGATTCTGAAGGAAAAATCGACTTTACAGATAAGAGCGTAACAGAGAACACTCGTGTTTCTTACCCGATCAACCACATCGAGAATATCGTTCGCCCTGTTTCTTCCGCTCCGGCAGCAAAAGAAGTTATCTTCCTGTCTGCAGATGCTTTCGGCGTACTGCCTCCAGTATCTATTCTGACACCAGAGCAGACACAGTACTACTTCCTTTCTGGATTTACAGCAAAACTTGCTGGTACAGAGCGTGGAATCACAGAACCTACACCAACATTCTCCGCTTGCTTCGGACAGGCATTCCTGGAACTGCATCCTACAAAATATGCAGAAGAGCTTGTTAAGAAAATGGAAAAGAGCGGCGCTAAAGCTTACCTGGTAAATACAGGATGGAACGGAACAGGAAAACGTATTTCCATTAAAGATACACGTGGTATCATCGATGCAATCTTAAACGGAGATATCTTAAAAGCACCAACAAAGAAGATTCCGCACTTCAACTTCGAAGTACCGACAGAGCTTCCAGGTGTTGACTCCAACATTCTTGACCCACGCGACACATACGCTGACGCTTCCGAGTGGGAGACAAAAGCAAAAGACTTAGCAGCAAGATTCGTTAAGAACTTCGCTAAATACGAAGGAAACGAAGCTGGTAAAGCATTAGTTTCTGCTGGTCCTCAGGAATAATTCATATTTCAAAAAATATCCCGGCTGTTAATTCAGCCGGGACTTTTTTGTTCCTCATATTCTTGTTTCCATATATTAAATTTCTCCAGAGGGAGCGGCTTTGAATATACATATCCCTGAATAAAGTCACAGCCAATTTCCTGCAGTACCTCTATCTGCCCGTCCTCCTCGATTCCTTCTGCTACCACGCGCATATTCAGACCGTGGGCAAGCTGGATCATATACTTCACGATTTTTTTTGACTTCTCATTTTCATCTATGAAAAATCTTCTGTCCAGCTTGATCGTATCTATATCAAAGGCTTTTAATAAAGAAAGGGAAGAATAGGCAAATCCGAAATCGTCGAGAGCCACTTTTAAGCCGCAGGAACAAAATCCCTGCAGAAGTTTTTGCATATAAGCAATCTGGCTTTCGTCCATCAGTATATTTTCTGTCAGTTCAATCTCTATCAGATTATCCGGAATGTTGTACTTTTCTTTCACAGATCTGTATTTTTCCCAAATTTCAGTTCCTGCATTCAGCAGCGTGAATCTGGAAATATTGACCGAAATCTCCATCGCCTCTTTGCCCTGCTTTAACCAGTCGGATTCTATCCTGCACACTTCTTCAAAAACATATAAATCCAGCTCACAGATTTTTCCATTATGTTCGAAAAGAGGAATAAACTGATCCGGATAAATAACTCCTCTTTCCTTATGAACCCAGCGCACCAGAGCTTCCGCCTGACACGGCTTATCACCGGAAACCTTCGGCTGAAAATAAATTTTAAAATCGTGATTTTCCAGGGATTCTGCGAAAAGTGCATTGATTTCCTGCTCTTCTTTTATTTTCTCTGCAGCCTCTTCGTCGTAAAATCTGCATACATTTCTTTCCTCTCCCTGTTTGCTCGCATAAATTGCCTTTCCCATAGCTTTTTCTATATTTTCTTCTACAGACAGCCTGCAGGCGCCTATATAAAATTCCATATTATATCCGGAAAACTTCTCGTGGATTTTTTCATTTATAGTATCGATCATTTCTGCCGCCCGCGCAGAAACTCTTTCTTCTGTTTCCTCACGCAGAAGAAGGAAGAAATGATCCATACTGTTCCGGCAAACCAGTTCTTTTTTTCCTGCTTTTTCTTCCAGAACCCGACATACGAATTTCAGTGCTTTATTTCCCGTGTCCTCTCCCCACAGCTCATTAATATGACGAAAATCGCAAATATTCAGACATACGACTGTATAATCTGTATCATTGCTTTCTCCTATGCATTCCTGGCTCATTCGCAGAAATCCTTCTCGATTGTACCCGCCTGTCAGAGAATCCTTTAGAAAAAGCACCTCCTTTTTCTTCATATCTCTCTGAAATGCGTACAATGCAGCTGTCAGAACAAGAAATTCCCCAAGTATAAGAACAAAATATGTACCTGTATACTTTCCCATTTTGCCTTTCAATACATTTTGGCTCATCATAGAAATCTGTACCCAGTCAGTTCCCTCTACCTGCGCAACTGAAATAAAACGATTTCCAAATTTTGACATCTCTTTATATCCGCTCTGTCTTACTTTTTCAAGAATTCCCGGAATTTCCTCTTCCGATACAAACGAATCCTCTCCTTTTTCCATCATGAGAATCTCTCCGTCTGTACGGTTTATTAACACCCGTATTCCGTGTCTCCAGTTATCGGTCTGTTTAATCAGTGAATGAATTTCCCTGTAGCTCTGTAGCCCCAGGACAATTTTTTCTGTCTTTTTTTCTTTCACCACGGGAGCAGAAAATATAATCTGTTTTTTTCCAAGAAATGAAGCACGGGGTTCTGTTGCTGCTTCCTCATTGTCTCCGAGCCATTCTCGCAGTTCTTCCTCTTCGGGCGAAAAAGAAATTTCATTTTTTTCATTTACAGATACTACTGCTATGTTTTCAAATCCAATTGCGTCCGCTTTTCTCTTCAACAGTTCCTCTGTCAGAAGAAATTCCGGCATACGTGTCAGCGTATCAGCAAAATCTGCAACAAATTCTTCTCCTGATTTTAAGAGGGAAGATATATGTTCTGCCAGTTGCTGATTACTGTCTGCCATATACTGCTGCACAATATGATTCATCTTATTGTTGAACATAACTGTGTTTACTGCAAAACAGACCAGCAAAAGAAGCACGAAAATACTTCCTCCCAATACATATCTTTTTTGCTTTTTCACATCATTCATGTCGGTCACCTCTCACTGCTCTGTATTCCCACATAAAATATAATATCCGTCTCTTCCACGCTCCTTTACTCTGTACAGCGCAGTATCCGCTATTTTATAAAGCTCGGCAAAATTTTTTTCTCCTGTCCAGACAGCCACGCCGACAGACGCGCTGATCGTAACCTTTTTTTCTTTCCCGTAAGTGGCACGCAGTGTTTCGTTTATCTTTTCCGCACATTTCTTAACAGCGGAAATATCTTCTGCATTTTCAATAAAAACAACAAATTCATCTCCGCCCAGGCGACCGATCAAATCGCTCTTCCTGAGAACTGCTTTCAGTTTTTTTCCTGTTTCAACCAGTATCCTGTCTCCCGTCATATGACCCAGAGTATCATTTGCCTTTTTAAAATAATCCAGATCAAGCAAAAACAGCGCACAGTATTTTCCCGTCTTCTCTGTCAAAGATTTTTGCATGATTTTTTCTGCTTCCTGTACAAAATAATCTCTGCTGTACAGGCCTGTAAGCGAATCATTCTGCACTTTAATACTGATTTCCTTAATCCGCTGGTTTTGAATAATCTGTTCCGTACAGTCTTCCAGAAAACCAATCATATTCTCCTGACTGATCACTTCGATATGTATCTTCCTGTATTCCCAATGTATCCCTGTTTTTATTTTTAATACAAGATTTTCTGTTGCTGTTCCCGACAGAATATTTTGATAAAATTTCCGGTAAGTTTCATACTCCTCAGAAATGATCTTCTCTTTCCTGATCATGTTTTCCGGTGCGTATTCTTCCAGATTCCTGATCATTACCTTTTCAGGATCCTTATCACGATAAAATGTGATTTCTTTTTTTAAAAGATCAATTTCGAAAGGAATATCGTTTGTATGCTCCAAAACCATAAACAGAAGCCTGTTCTTTGCCAGAAGCTGCTCATTTTGTCCCTTGATCAGGCGCATGGTTTTATATATAAAAAATCCAAGAAGCCCTGTCACAAGCGTCACAGCTCCCAGAACGATGATAAGAAGCCCGGAAAATGTCTTCTCGATTTCCTTTATATAATCACCAAGATATTCCTCCACCATCATAGAAAAGACATACCAGTTTTTAATTCCCAGAGGCTCATAAACTACGTGCCTTCCCTGGCCTTTATAAACAAAATTAAAATATCCGGAACGCCCATGCTCCACATCATTTTTTATATCTTCTACTGTAATGCCGTCTGATATTTGATATTTTTTCAATTCGTCCCATAAATTCATACTTCTGGCAAACGCATGAATGTTATTGGAATTGCTGATATAAGTTCCCGTATCGTCAACGATCTGAAAATAGAGATGCGAATCTTTTGATAATTCAATTTCTTCCGCAAGCATAGAGACAAAGCAATATCCCCAGACTGCGCCTTTCACTTCATTTTCCTGTACAATGGGAACCGCCATAAAAAGCGCGTCAGAAATCGCAACTACATTTGATATATATCTGCGATTATTTTTTATTTCCTCCATAAACTCAGGATTTTGAATGCTCTCAGTTTTCCCGGTATCGTCTATGCTGTTTCCCTTTAAATCTACTACCCCTACTTTTTCAAACTGCATCTCTTCTTTGATTTCCTCAAGTTCTTCTGTCAGTTCTCTGATCTCCCCCTCCTTATAATCAAGGATTCGATTCTGACTTACCTCAAAAGCAGATATAAACTTTTCAATTTCTGTGTAGACGAGTTTTATAACGTAATTAGAAGTAAATTCCACCTGTTCCATGTCTTTTTCCAGAAGCAGATTATGTATTTTATAGAAACTCAAATTGAACACAGCGGATATTACCAGGAGCAGCATAACAGAGATGCCTGTTATTAATAAAATCCTTTTTCCAAGACTTTGTGCAGTTTTTCGTTTCTTCATTTGTATTTCAATCCTTATTTTTGTAAAAGACAAACTGTTTCACAGTGTTCCGTAAATCCAAACATATCAACAGGCTGTATTTCCCTTACCTTATATCCTTTCTTTACAAGATATTTTAAATCTCTGGCAAGAGTCTCCGGATTGCAGGAAATATATACAATACGCTTCGGATCCAGTGTCACGACAGAGGAAAGAAATTTTTCATCGCTTCCTGCACGGGGCGGATCCATAAATACAACGTCCGCTGTCTCTCCCTGCGCTGCCATAGATTCCATAAATACGCCTGCATCATTTTCATAGAAAGAGATATTAGTGATTTTATTTTCCCTTGCATTGATTCTGGCATCACGGACTGCGTCCTTATTCAGCTCAATTCCAATCACCTCTTTTGCCTGCTTTGACGCAACCATTCCAATGGTTCCGATTCCGCAGTAGGCGTCGATCACCCTCTCTTTTCCTGTAAGCCCTGCAAGTCGCACCGCCTCTTTATAAAGGATCTCCGTCTGCACAGGATTTACCTGATAAAAGGATTTCGGGGAAATCCGGAAGGAACAGCCGCATAATCTGTCCCGGATAAAACCTTTTCCGTAAATTACGATTTCTCTTTCTCCCAGTACCATACTCGTCCTTTTGTCATTAATATTTAAAACGACTGTGGAAATCTCAGGGTGTTCTTTTCGCAAAGCCTTGACGAAATTATTTTTTGACGGAAAAACAGGAGAGCTTACTACGAGAACCACCATGATCTCGTTTGTCTCAAAGCCTCTTCTCACCAGTACATGACGGAGAAGTCCATACCCCGTATCTTCATCGTATGTTTTTATTTTAAAGGATTTCAGCATTCCCCGTATGGTGCGGATAATTTCCTGACTTTTTTCATCTTCTATCATACAGCTTTCAATAGGAACTACTCTGTGGGATTTTGCCTCATATGTTCCGGAAATAATATTTCCTTTTCTGTCCCTGTCAAAAACTGCATGAACCTTATTTCTGTAATGATACGGATTTTCCATACCCTTTATCAGCTTTACTTTTCCGAATCTTCCAAGAAGCTTTTCTTCCTGCTTCTGTTTCTTCTTTAACTGCTCTTCATAGGAAATGCCCTGATACTGACAGCCTCCGCACTTCTTCGCATGAGGACAGACCGCAAGATCTCCCCCTTTTGTTTTCTTCTGATTTTCTTTGGTTTGCATTTATCTCTCCTCTTTCATACTTCTTTCTTCGCTTCATTTACAGCTATCTCAAAGGCTTCCCGGTAAGAAAGCCCTGTTTTTTTACAAAGCTCTGCAAGACTTTCATATTCCGGATAAAAATATGTCTTTTCCCCGTCCTTGCATACCTTCATAAGAACCTTCCCCATGCTTGTATCTATTTCTCTTATTTCCCGCTCAAGGATCGTTCTTTTCATCGCTGTTCTTCGGATTCCGATAGTAGTTGTTTCCCTGAAAATAATCTGTTCCAGATCCTCCCTGACCTCTTCCTTACAGAGAACATTTAAAATCCATGCAGGACGATTCTTTTTCATAAAAGCAGGCACATAATACACATCTCTTGCCCCTGCTTCCATAAGAAGCTTCATGGCATATCCAAGGGCTTCTCCTGTGCAGTCGTCAATATTTGCCTCCAGCTTACAGATGGTATCTTTCTTTCCTTTCTCTTCCTCTTTAATAAGCATTGCCCTGAGAATCCCCGGACAGTCATACTCTCTTTTTCCTGCGCCGATTCCCGTTTTTATAACGGAAAAACGCTCCGGAAGCCTCTCCTTTGTCCGAACAGTGGCTGCAATAGCTGCTCCTGTAGGCGTTACCAGTTCGCCCTGCACATCTGTGATTTTTATTTTCAGCCCGTTTTGAGACGCCAGATTTAAGACGGCAGGAACAGGGATCGGAAGGATCCCGTGCTGACAGCGGACTGTTCCACGTCCCTCCCAAAGCTCCGGTACGATCACCTCTGCCACATTCAGATTGTCGATACACACGGCTGCCGCCACAATATCCACAATCGAGTCTACTGCCCCTACCTCGTGGAAATGCACTTCTTCTGCCGGAACGTTATGAGCTGCCGCCTCTGCCTCTGCAAGTATGGAAAAGATTTTTATTGCAAGACGCTCTGCATTTTCTGTAAGCTTCCCCGCGTATATAATCTCTTTAATTTCCTTTAATCCTCTGTGAACATGGTGATGCGTGTGTTCCCTTCCGCCGCTCTCTTCATGAATATGCTCCTGTCCATGTGAATTCATTTCAAAATGACCGTGTCCATGAAGGTACTCCATATCATGATCGTGATTTTCATATTCTTTATCAAGGATCACATGAAAATCACACGCCTCAATCCCTGATTTTTTTACTTTTTTAATTTCTGTTCTGTATCCTGTAAGCGGAAGGCTTTTCAAAGCATTTTCAAGAACCTCCCTGTCTGCACCAAGATCAAGGAGCGCCGCAACTGTCATATCCCCGCTGATTCCGGAATAACATTCCAGATATAATGTATTTCCCACTATGCTTCCTCTCCTTTCCCTGCTGCAAGACGGTTTATCTGCGTCGCAAGATAACCGGCTCCGTAACCATTATCTATGTTTACAACTGCCACCCCGTTAGCACATGAATTGATCATTGTAAGAAGTGCGGACATTCCCCCGAAATTTGCGCCGTATCCCACTGAAGTGGGAACTGCGATCACAGGTCTGCTCACAAGCCCTCCCAGTACGCTTGCAAGCGCCCCCTCCATTCCTGCCACTGCCACAACGCAGTTTGCCTTCTGTATGATTTCCAGTTTTGAAAACAGTCGGTGCATTCCGCTGACTCCTATATCATAGATCCGCTCCACCTCTGTCCCGAAATATTCTGCTGTCTGCGCCGCTTCCTCTGCAACGGGAATATCTGCTGTTCCCGCTGTGCATACCACGATTTTTCCGATTTTTTCTTTTTCCTTTCCCCTGATTTTTAAAATCCGGGACACCGGATCATATTCCGCCTCCGGAAAACGCTCTTTTACAAGAGCATACTGTTTTTCTGACGCCCTCGTACCAAAGGCTTCTCCGTATTCTTTATATAAACGTTCGTATATATTCAAAAGATGCTGGTCTGCCTTTCCGCTGCAGTAAACAACTTCCGCAAAACCGGTGCGGTTCTTTCTTCCGGTATCAAGCTTTGCATATCCCAGCTCTTCATAGCTTTCTTTTTTTAATAAAGTTTCCGCCTCTTTTACAGTTACATTTCCATCGCGCACTGCCTCCAGAAGTTCCTGTATTGTCATGAATTCTGTCATTCCTTTCCCGTATAAGTTCTCTTTTAATATTACGATAAATCCCCTCTGTTGACAAGAGTTAGCGGATTTAAAAATCCGTAAAAAAATTCAGTACCAGGCATAAGATTCGCCTGGTACTGTCTGAAATAATAGTTACTCCTGAAAATCCATAATTGTATTTAATTTCTCATATATTTCCGTATTATCGTACACGCCGGAAAATATCTCCGCCCCTTTTCCAATAGCATATACCGGAACCGGCTGTCCGCTGTGAGAGTCGGATACCAACTGGATTTTCGCCTTGTCTGCCTTCATTTTACAAAGTTCTCCTGTAAAAGCTTCTGCCCCTTCCGTATATGCTTTTTTCAGTTCTTCTTTTTCCTCTTCTTCCAACTGATTCTCCACTATTCCAAAATAGTGTTCTGCATTCTCCATTGCCTCTGAAAAAGGAGCCTTTTTTTCGTATAACTCCTGCATAATGAGCTCAAATCTTGCATAAGAAGCCACCTGTCCGGAAATCTGGCTGCAGTCCATATCTGTCCGTATTCTCATACTTCCCGTCTCGTGGTCTGCGAGAACGACGATTAAGGTTTCTTCCGGATGCTTTTCATAAAACTTTATTGCCTCTGCCACTGCGTCATCTAATGCCTTTACTTCATACATGGAAGAAATCATATCCCCCTCGCTGCAGGCTGTGTCGATTTTTCCTGCCTCCGCAAATAAAAAGAATTTCTCTTCTTTTTCCATACAGACAAGAGCCTGTTTTACAAAATCTGAAAAAGAGATATTTTCCGCTCCATACTTTTCCGCTCTTGCGCGGTCAATTTCATAATCCATATATGCTCCTGCAAAACTGCTCTTTGCAGCAGCCAGCACAGGCAGCGAAGAGCCGTCCAGATTTTTCAGTTCTTCCGGCGTTCTCGCAACTGTAAATCCGTTATCTTCTGCTTCCCGGAAAAGCATTTCTTCCTCTCCGTGAAACCCGCCTGCCGCCCAGAAATCCAACCACCCACAGGCAATTCCCTGACGCGCAATTTCCTCATACTGATAACGGTCTTCCGCATTTGCATATAAGGCTGCCGGAGAAGCATGTTCCAAGCTTGTAGTGGAAATTACTCCTACCGCGTAACCGCTTTCTTTCAGCTTTTTTGCAAACGGCGTATAGGCTTCTTCTGTTTCCGGATTATAATTAAGAAAACCGTTCTTTGTTTTCTTTCCTGAAAAAATTGCAGTGGCGGACGCTGCCGAGTCTGTCACCCCAAGCTCCATATTATGCGTGCTCATAAATCCGGTCACAGGAAAAGAGTCAAAAGACTCCTTCTTCCATATGGATTCCTCACCGGACTGACCCTCTTCCTGCGCTTCCCAGTAACGGGTAGACGCCACCTGATTGATCCCCATACCGTCTCCCAAAAACACAAACACATATTTCGCTTCCTCTTTTGACGTTGTCTGACAACCGGAAAGAAAAAATACAGTTCCCAGCACAAAAAATCCGGTGAAAATAATACGGCTCAGTAAGACGGTAATTCTCTGTCGTGAAGATATACGAGACTTTCTTTTTCTGTCTTTTCCCATGATCCTACTCCTCTATATACCCATCTGAACGATTATGTACCTGCCTCTGAATTTTTCCCCACTGTAATTTCGTTTTTTTGTAATTCACAAAAGCAGTCAGACGAAACAGCGTAATAAGATGATGGAAACAGAAAGATTCCACAAATGCCAGAACAACTACTTTTACCGCCTGCCACACAGTCAGAGGCGCTTTTAAAACATAAATCCTTGTAAAAAACGCTGTGATCGTAACAAGTGTACTCAAAAGATAAAACAGCAGAAAATACCAGATCATAAACGGAACATTCAGCATTTCCAGCGCTGCTGCCAGACAGATTACAAGAAATCCTGCAAACTCAATAAACGGTCCCAACATTTCCACCATAAGGTAATACAAAGTAGAAATAACTCCCATGACGCCATATAACGGATTAAATAAAACCATCTTATGAGCATAAAGGCTCTGCATCAGTCCCATCTGCCAGCGTCTTCTCTGTGTTTTCATATCTCTCAGTCTGGAAGGAACCTGAGTCCAGCAGATTGCATCTGAAGCATAGGCAATCTTATAAGGGATCTTTTTACTTCGACAATAAGCATGAAGCTTTACGACCAGCTCCATATCTTCCCCTACTGTATCTGTTTTGTACCCATTTGTCTGAATAACCATATCTTTTCGAAACAGCCCGCAGGTTCCGGAAATGATCAGATTGCTGTTAAAGGAGTCCAGAAACATTCTCATTGCCATAAATGTACGGGAATACTCCAGCATCTGCATCAGAACAACAAACTTATGAGGAAACCGAAATTCCTTTACTTCCCCTTTCTCAATGATCATCTCATTTGCAATCTGCACCATTCCTCCTACGGCAATGACTCTGGAATCAGAAAGTACAGGCATGATCAGCTTTTTAAGAGTATCCTTCTGCAGGACAGAATCTGCGTCCAGGCTGAGAAAATACGGATACCTCGCCAGGTTGATCCCCATATTTAAAGCATCACCCTTCCCGCCATTTTTCTTTCGCACAAGCGTAATAGAAATTTCAGAGTGTTCTGATTCAAAAATTTCAATAGCGTCCTGACAATATACCTGCCTCCGAATCGGACGCTCCGTTTTTTTCAGATGAAGCGCCTCAATCAACACTTTTGCCGTATTATCCCTGGAACCATCGTCAATTACGATCACTTCAAATTCCGGATAGTCCAGAGCGCACAAAGAGCGTACCGTATCCAAAATGGTCAGCTCCTCATTGTAAGCCGGAACAAGAATAGAAATCGGCACATAATTAACGGCATGATCTACCGAAACGCCTTTATGAAACATGCTCTGTCTGGAACGCTTCTCGCTCTCAATAGCACCGTAAATCACAGACAGGAACAGGAACACTGTGTAAAACACAACGAAAAACAGGAAAAAAAAGTTCACAATTTCAACTACTGTACGTAAATGTTCGCTCATGATGCCGCCTCCTCTTTCTCTATTGATTTCCACGCATACATTATGCTGTCCCGTCCATATCTGTCATTCATATGAAGTGCTTTTTCTATTTGCTCCCCGCTGCAGCACGATACAATTGTTTTCGCACAATTATTTCTTACATACCAGTTTCTGCTCACGCTTCCTTCTAGAAGCTCCTCGAAAATTTCTCTGCAATCGTAACTTTGCAGAACATTTGCGGCTACTGCTCCATATTCCCACGAAGAATCTGCAATAAATCCAGCCAGTCGTTTTCGATATTCCGGTCTGTGTACATTTCGAAAATACTTTATTGCAGCAAGCCGCACTTCTTTATCCTCTTCTTCATTGTCTAAAAGTTCATACATCCTTCCTGCAAAGCTTTCTTCTTTCAGGACAGTTATCATCTGAATCACAGAAACCTGCGTATCCGGAGAATAACTCTTTCTTTTTTCCCATATTTCTTCCATCAGCGCTTTTTTATTTCCCTGAAACTCAATTAAAGTATCTGTCAGAAGCTTGTTACTGAAATAGTGAGGGTTTTTATCGATACATTCCAGCGCTGACAGCATAAGCCTTCTGTTTCTCTGCGCGGAAATGCAGCGAAGCGTCTCAATACGGACAAGCAGGTTCTTTGCTTCCAGATTCTTCAGCATCAGCATTTTCAGCTGACTGGACGAAGCATCGCACCTGGTGATCAGAGAAATTCCAAGCCCCTGCACAGCTTCATCTTCTTTATGATGAATGCCGATATATCTTTCTGTAAGCAGTTCACATAATTCTCTTCTTGTCATGGGATCCATTTTTCTGCTGTCGTCCCAGCCCATTTTATCTAAAGCTGCATTCAAAGCCAGAAGCCCATTCGGATGTTTCATAATACGAAAAAATTTCCGATGCATTTTTTTCCGTTCTTTTTCCCGGCTTTTCGCGTACTCTGTAAGCATTTCTTTTAAAAGTTCCGCCTTTTTCATCTGGCGCTTCTGCCTGATTCCCCGGGTAAGGTATTCAAAAAGGCTGTAGCCCATTGTCAGAATGCAAAATAATGCGCATATCTGCACCAGAAGCAAATAACTTTCATGAAAAGAAACAAGCATTTACTTCACCTCCCCGTATACTTCCTGCATGGCATAATAGGATTCTTTTATTCGCATATGCCACGAAGGATGATTTCCCCAGCCCTTCAATTTCAGAGCTTCAAAAGGCTTCACAATTTTTTCACCGTCTTTCAGAACCTGCATGGAAATATCCATTTTTTTGATTTTCAATTCTTCCACTCCATAATATTCATAATAATCGTCGTGGATTTCCATTTGTGAAGGGTCTGAAAAATTAAACATTGTCCAGGGTATCCTTAATTCTATATGATCCCCTTTTATATTAAAATCGGCAATGGAGTTAAATTCTTCATGCTTCGGATTTGCGTCCCCATGAAGAAGTTCTCCGGCAGGGAACAGCCACGGTTCTAAAACTTCTCCATTCAGCATCTTAATTTTTCCTCTCAGAAACTGCTGGATCATATTAAATTGCTCAGAATCTTTTTCGGGCGGGTTAATAAACGCGTCCTCCTCCCATATTTCTCTGCGCTCTGTTGCAAAAAGCATATCATAATATTCCTGGACCAGCATGGCGGAGTTATCTTTTCCGTCCAGCCGTATCAGAAAATCTGTGGGCTGCTCAAATGTAAGCCCGCTTTCCTGATCTTTGTAAGCCCCTGAATTTGGCGTAATATCAACAGGCAGATAGACAATGTCTCCCTCATTTAAATCCTTTACATATACATGAAAATAAACAAATTTCTCATCATAGGCAGCCTGCAGTCCAAATCCTTCATCTTTTGTAAGCCACGGGATTTCTTCCCATTCCTCCACGTCTCCGTCTACATACACAATGCTTTCCGTTTCTCCCGGATCAAATGTTATGAGTCCAAAAGACTGTTCATTCGTCTGATAATCACTCCAATATGCATTTCTTGCCAGATTTACGCCGGGCCATGTATTCCACGTCCGCTTAAACCATTCATCTTGCCATGCAAATACAATCGCGCCGGAGCAGCCTGCCGTTTTAATATCCTCATATAAAATTTTCAGCCTCTCCGCCTGCTCTTTTTCACTTAAGTTTCCCTGATCCATTCCACGAGCTTTATTGATTCGTGCGATTCCTCTTGAAGAGGGAAGTCCAAACTCTGAAATTACAACAGGCATGGTGTGATGCTCATTAATATCTTTCAAATACCCCTGATACGGATTGTTTTCCCCTTTTTCGTCCACATAAGAAGCGTATTTTTCTTCGAAATCAAGAAATGCAGGGTAATAAGGATATATATGATAGGAAGCAAACATTCCCGTGCACAGATTTTCTTTCCCATGAATATGTTCCACGTCAATTCTTGCCAGATTCGTATTTTTCTCCAGCCTCCATTGTTCATGATACAAAGGGTCTGTCTCCGGCCAGTTAGAAAAGGCAAGAAGCTTCTGATCTCCGTACTTTCTCATCTCATATTCCAGAATCGTGTCGCCGACTCTTGCCAGCATGGCTTCAAAAGCCGAAGCGTTCTCATCTGTATAAAGAAATTCTCCGTCAAAGGAAGATTTATACTCCCTCACATCATCTGTGTAAAGCACTACGTCCGGATCCCATTCCACACCGAGAATGTAACCTGCCACCCACTGAGAAACGTCCCATTTATAGGAACCATAGCCGTGACGGCTGTTGTGCCAGATATTTCTTCTCCCGTGAAGAACGTCCACCAGTTTTTTACAGTCTTCTTTAAATACTTCTATAAACTCGTCTGCATAGGCATCGTTTGCCCCGCGCACTACTTCGTCATCTACCCATACACCATGAAGAAGATATAATGGATTTTTATTATCTTTGTTATAATCATAAAAAGCGTGGTAAAATTCAGGGTCCGATATTGTATATACACGGATTACATTTGCATTCATCTCCTGGATCAGACGAAACCATTCCATATAAGTATCATAATCTATCGCAAATTCTGTGGCAAACGCACCCGGTCTTCCCGCGCCCAGATCGACGCCTTTTATTTCAAAAACTTCTTCTGTCTCCCCTTCTATCCGGTAGATTTCTTTATCTCTCACCGTCATAAAGTAATCCGGCTCTTCTTCCAGATGAGAAAAAGGTGCGAAGGGAGTGTACAGCACAAGATATGTCCCGCCTGCCACAAGCACAGCAAGAAGCATACATGCCAGCAAAAACTTTTTCATAATTTCTTAATCTGTTCCTTTCTCTCTTCTAATTCCATTCCTTTACTTTTGATTCTGCGCAGAACTGTCGGAGTACATGAATATTTTCATCAAGAAACCGCCCTCTCTTTTTGATACATTCTTTTAACTGCAAAACAGCGTCTTCATAGTTTTCAGGATTGCGGTCATAAGAAAGCGGCTGAAGCTCCGGGACATATCTATCCAGCCAGTTATCCTTATAAGAGTATCCCCACACATCGTCATTTCTCGCCACTGCCGGTCCCAAAAATGTAATTGTTTCATCTATCAGTTCATTGATTCTCTTCTCTGACAAAATTCCCTCTCTCAACACACTGTAGCGATTAATAATCTGCTCTACAAACTCTTCATCGCGAAGCAGCATCACATACCAAGGCTTACTTATAAGATAAAATTCATCCATATCAAGCGCATAATATTCATAATTGTCAAAGCCGTTATTAAAATCCCACACAGGTCCCATTTTAAAGCCGGAACCTACCTCTTTATACATATAGGTAGACAGACCTCCCGCATCCACATTCATTGAAAACTCATTTAAGATAAAATAATCTGCGAAAGACTGTGTGTCAATAGCCGACTTATATCCGATTTTCTGATCGTCATAATCAAGAGAGTACAACATTTTTTCTGCTGCGCTGATGTCCTGCCGGATATATTCCAGCTGTTCCTCTGTTCTTCCTGAACGCACTCCCGGATACGTAAGTCCCAGTTCATTATACGTCTTGCCGGAATATGTTCCAAAATTATCCAGAGGATATGCCGTATCGCCAATTCGCTCTCTTGCCACCATATAATCTGTCGCCGCATTATTTTCATCCAGCATTTTGATATTCACTCTGTTCTCATCTGCCTTAACAGTCTCAAGCATTAAGTATATACCCTGATATTCCCCGTTTAAAAATACCTCGCAGTAGCGTACATTCGGCGCCCAGTCCATTAACTCTCCTGATAAATTATACATCAGATAATTACGCAAAAGCGTTTTATCAAGAAACGGACCGTTTAATATCCATTCCGATTCAGGCGGCATTCCCATCACTTTGTGTGATACGTGCTCCAGCTCCTGCAGATTTTCTGTACTGCTCCCGTAAGCGCTGCTGTCCACAAAAGTCAGACGATACTGTTTTTTATCAAAACGACTGGAAGAATTTCCTCTCATTTTTATAAGAAGATCTGTTTCCAGAGAAGCTTCTCCATCTAAGTGATTATGACCGCCTGTGTGATCCACAATTTCCATAGATGCCAGAATTTCTTCCACAAAATCAAGCTTCTGCCCCTTCGTATCTATTTTTACAAGAGGAAGATGTGTACAAAATTCTCCCTCCTCCAAATTATCACAATACTGCAGGTTCTCTGTCCTGTGATGCCAGACCCTTGTCTCTTCCTGAGGGAAAAATACCTCCGCTCCTACAGCGATAAACAGTCCGAAAAATGCAAGACAAATATACGGAACTATTTTCTTCACTCGCTTTTCCCCCTTATTAATAGCTCATATCATCATTTTGAGCGATAACGTTTACCATCTGTACTCCTTCAATTGCATAAAGCTTATCTGTAATGGACTCTTCATTATTCTTCTGCGCCTGTAAAAGTGTCCTGTTGGAAAGCACATAAATATATTCCACTTCATCTCCTGTTGTATTTTTTGCCTGAAGTTCTATTTTCTTAAAATACAGATATACTACTGACTCGATATTTTTCTCAACTGCCCTCTCCGCCCGTATAAGAAGCAGTCTTTTTTCAACAGTATGCACTCTTCCCAAAATCAGCATGACTGCAAAAATATAAAGCGAACCGATAGCAGCCACCGTATAAAACGAAATTCCGCAGCAGATACCAACTGCAATACACCAGAAAATAAAAGTCGTATCTCTCGGATCTTTAATTGCCGTACGGAAACGAATGATCGATAATGCGCCTACCATACCAAGGGACAACGCAATATTATTTGAAATCACAGTCATTACAACTGTTGTTACCAATGTCATCATCATTAAAGAAGCATTAAACTTTTTACTGTACGCGGCTCCCGAATAAGTCAGGCGGTATGTAATAAATATTACCATTCCAAGCACAAGGGCGACTGTCATATTAAAAATCAGCTGCACAGGTTCGATCGTCTTCTGCTGCGCCATATAATTCATAATGTATTCTTTCATTACTCTTTTCTCCTTCACTTAAATATTACATGCGTAAATATATTTTCCATTCATTGTGGGAAGTTTTTCCACTTTCTCCAGAAGATTTTGTATATAGCTGAACAGATACCCGTTAAATTTTACTTCCAAAACGCCAACACTGGAAGGCCGCAGGGGAGTCCAGCAAATATTCTTTGCAAATAAATCTGTATTCATGCGGTTTGCAGCCGCATTCCAATCAAATGTAACCCGAACTTCCTGAAAGGGAATATAAAAAGCAGCTCTCTGATATTCCACCATAACGCGCGGTCGGTACATTCCTCTTACAAGTTCCATATACAGGTGTTCCGCTGTCTCTGTGTTTTTCTCCCTCAGACATTCGAACCGTCCCTGTATCAGTTCTTCCGCTTCCTCTCGCGTAACGGGCAGAGAAGTTTTTTTCTGAAAATGCCCTTCTTTTGCTTTTAACTCCAGCTTTGCCGTTTTATCGTCCGGTGAATATACGCGAATTCTGATTTTACGGCGCTTTTCTCCGCCTCTTAATACGTCCATTCTGTCTTTTTCCAAAGGGGTGTCAAAATACAGACTTCTGACGCGGTATGTGCCATCTGTACCTGCATATTCATCCTGACGCATACAGGCTTTCAGATTTCTTTCCAGCTTTTTATACTCTAAAAGAGAAATCTGATATTTAATCTCCTGTCTTTTTACCTGCAGCACTGCCATGTGCTATTTCCTCCTTCTGAACCGTCTCCTGCAGCATCAAAAACTTCTGCTCCAGTTCCTGATACTTTTCCTCGCACTTGCGGCATTTCTCTTTCAGTTCCTCTATAAAGGCATCTACTTCCTTTGGACTGTAGCCTTTTTTTGTAACTGTAAACATTGCCTGATACACAAAATCCAAAAGAGATTCCATGTCTTCTGATTGTTTCAATTTTCTCCTTCCCTCTTCTTCCACTGTATTTTCAAATTTCAATCTTACAATTTCAGTTTACCAAAAAACATTTTACAAATAAATAACTTTTTCAAAACTGGGTAAAAAAATTGTAAAACCGGGCACTCCGCCCAAAACACTAAAAGCCATGAGGCTGTTTTTAACAGCTTCATGGCTCCCCTTAATTATTTTATGCTGTTTATTTCCGCTTAGATTCCAAGAGCGATTTCCATCATCTTATTAAATGATGTCTGACGCGCTTCTGCGGAAATTGCTTCTTCTCTGTAGATGTGGTCGGAAATTGTTAAAATTCCAAGAGCTTCTTTTCCCGCTCTTGCTGCTGTCATAAACAGCCCTGCACATTCCATCTCTGCACAGAGAACGCCCATTTTTCTCCAGGCGTCAGATGCCTGCTTGTTGTCGCTGTAGAACACGTCGGAGGAAACTACATTTCCTACTCTTACCGGTGTTCCCTGCTCTTTTGCAACTTCTACTGCTCTTGATACCAGATTGTAGCTTGCTGTCGGAGCAAAGGTTCCCGGAAGGCAGAACTGACTTCCGAAATTGGAATCTGTGCAGGCTCCCATTGCAATGATAACGTCCATTACATTTACATCGTCCTGCAGAGCGCCTGCGGAACCGATGCGGATAATACGGTCTACATCATAGAAGTTGTAAAGCTCATAGCTGTAAATTCCGATAGATGGCATTCCCATGCCGCTTGCCATAACAGATACTTCCTGTCCTTTGTATGTTCCTGTATATCCAAGAACATTACGAACGGTGTTGAAGCATACCGGATTCTCAAGATATGTCTCCGCAATATACTTTGCGCGAAGCGGATCTCCCGGCATTAAAACCTTCTTTGCAATATCTCCTTTTTTCGCTGTGTTGTGTGGTGTTGGAATACACATAGTACATTACCTCCTGTTATATATTTTTGTTGTACTGCTTTTATTAATAAAAAATCTCCGCTTTTCCTCTTCCTCTTTCAAGAAGAGTTTTCTGAAGACGGATTCCCATTTCCATAAGCGCTTTTGTATCCATTTTTAAAACGCCGTCGTATTTCAGGAATTCTCCTCCAACCATTGTGTATTTGACATTCTGGCTGCTGCTGCTGTATAAAATGCTGGAAACCGGATTGTAAAACGGGAAGGTATCCATCTGATAAAGATCCCAGATCACAAGGTCAGCAGGGGCGCCCTCCTTCAGATACCCTGTACCAAAAGGAAATGCCCTGTGCCCCGCCATCAGATGTTTCCAGATTTCT